>Ga0209535_1000189_pt1 | contig 41881 bp, 31 predicted proteins | sample LinPmetageLP28_FD_184041 | JGI IMG/M metagenome (GOLD analysis project Ga0209535, IMG submission 184041) | Marine viral communities from the Pacific Ocean - LP-28 (SPAdes) (version 2) | ecosystem: Environmental > Aquatic > Marine > Oceanic | place: Pacific Ocean | collected 2009-08-22
TCTGAACCCCAGGTGCGATCATGCCCGAGAATGTCTGCTCTTTCAGAAGCTCACGAGCTTCAATGATCAGTGACTTCAATCTCTCCACAAGGGATACCAATTTGGTCTCGACAATTTTAGCCTCATTCATATACTGAACAGGGGATTCCTCATAGGTAGCAGTACTACCCTCGTCAAGTCTTTTGGCAAAGTTAATGGCGTTTTCGACAAAGGCATTAGGGACCACAACCCCTTTAAGACCATCGTCCACAATAGGGTCAACACCTACAGGACCAGCTTCTTTTACTGAAGTTGTCTCTGCAAGTATAGATTCAGAAAGAGCTAAAAGGTTTTTAGTGCTTGCGCTCATCTTTTAACCTCACTTAGCCTTTTTTGTATCCTCTTCGTCCTCTTCGTCTTCTTCGTCTTCCTCGTCATCATCGTCATCTTCATCCTCAGAAAGCATTTGCTCTTCCAGAGCAGCAGCTTCATTGAGAGTGGCAAGGACAAAATCGACGCACTCTTGCATGGCCTCTTCTGAGATTGGCTCGTCTAGCTCTGACTCACAAAGGGGGCAAGCGTGTGCCTCCTCAAGAGTCTCTTCGACAATAACCTCAGCGGACTCATTCAAGTCATTCTCTTTAGAAATTTTGTTAGCCTTTAAAATGTTGGCAACGAACTGATCATCTACGTTTACGTATTGCATATTTGTGTTCCAATTATCTATATGTATTTAGTCGAAACCATAATATTTAAAATATTAAAAAACAGAATCAACCTCTAATGTCGGAATCGGGAACTCCTGATTCCCCATCAAACACTGAATCTTCTTTCCTCTTAATGTCCTGCCTATCTTGGACAGTTATAACAACCTTAGAATCGTCCGGTAGTAGGAGTGAGTCTTGGGATCCTCCTGTCTGACTTACAAAGTCTGGCTTTATGCCACCCCTAAACCCATTTTTAATATCTTTAAACAATTCAGGAGTAGCTGTGTAAAATAGTTCTGAGAATCTATTGAAAGGCATTCTCCTGTATAGATCGAACCAAGTAACAACCTTGTTAGGTGTAGTCTCAGCGATAAAGTCAATTACTTCTCTAAGAAGGTATGCGGCACCGAAGGAGGATACAGGGTCTATACTCGAAGTATAAGTTGTGCCATCATAGAAAGAGTCTTTATAAGATGAAGGCTTGAACTCATATCCAAAAGATTGAAGGCTTGGAGATTCCATTAGTCCAATTTTTTGAGAACCATCCTTATTATATAGATTATAAGTGGATAACTTACCTGGATCGCTGCCGTCAATCTTTGTGCCTATGCTAGGCTTGTATTTTAATGATCTCCTAAAAGACCCTCCAATATAATTTAAAAGAGTAGACTGTACGTTTAAAGGATTAAACTTAGAACCTACGACGGGAACTATCACAATCGCAAAAGGTATATTCTTAGGAAAGTTAAAGGATAAGGAAGATGCTACATCTTTAAACCCATAAGCTGTGAGGTCTTCTTGAGTTAACTCAAAGGAAGATGTGTCTAAAATGTATCGATAAAGAGGATCGTCATACCCTATTCTATACTCTGATAGAGTTAGAGCATTGTTGTTAGCATGTCTCGCAATTTGGTCAGAGTCCACAATCCTAGAATAAGTGGCTGTGTAGGTTTCTATTAAAGGATTCTCATTGTAGGTACTGGACACAGACGCTAAATTCATGCCAAAGTACATTGTCTCAAAAACATTAGCTCCCGTATCACCGGTCACAAATTCGTTCTGATTAGATAAGGAACTGGCCGTTATGGTAGATTCTAAAGTCATACCATTGATTGAAAGTACTTTAGATTTATGAAAATCAGGTAAGTAGTATGACTTATCTACAAAGTTATCAGTTACTAAAGGATACTCACCCTCTGTGGAAGATACGGCAAGGTAGTAACCTCCTCCGTCCCCAATATTCAGTAGATTAGAATCACCCACACTCACAGGCGTGGTAGAAACTTTTGGAGTTAGTGCTTCTAAAAGGATACCCTCATTAGGGATTGCTAATGGCTTGGTACCCGACAGCAAAGTCTCCACGGGAATATTTACATTTAAATCTTCGTTTAGGAACCTTCCTCTATTTATCTGAGTACGTTGAAATTCATTATCTTTATTTGTGGTTAGGGGTTCTCCGTTATCAATTATATAATTGATACTACCACGAGATGTGTAGTCTGATGTAGGAGGCTTCTCCAATATAGTGAAGTTTTGTTGAAGTTGAGATTTAGCAGCATCAATGTAAAAATTAGGATCTAATCTAGACATGGTGCCAGTCACAATATGCTTCTTCACCATCTGTAGGAACCTTTCTTCGCCAACAACTTCGCCACCTGGGAATCTTAAAAGTTTAAAAGCTGTTAGGAGACTAGGGTTCAAACTAACAGCAATCTTTTCGCTTGTAATGTTAAAGAAAATATCCTCACTCCAGGTACCACTGGTGTTGGCTATTCTTAGTGCTCTCTCAATACTGACATCAATAGTATCATTAAAAGTATCCAAGTATTTACTATTACCTGTTATCTTAATGGGGTCTGGAGGTAGGCTAAAAAGATTAAGCTCTTTGTCATATATCTTTTGAGGAATTTTCCTATTCCTAAGTAGACCATCATCTTCTTTTATAAGTTTTGTAGTAATATCTACAACCCTTGAATTCTTCTCTTGAATCCTCAACAACTCTGATGTGGGTAAACTAACTGATTGTGATGGGCTAGGCATCGTGGAGCCTCCCAAAAGCCCTTGACCAGGGAGACCTCCTGGAGGTTCAGTAAAATCAGGACGAACGGGAGCAGTATACTGGCTTGCTGGATCAAGCGTTTCACCACAAAACCCTTCAAGAAATAAGTATCTTCCATTAGAATAGCCAGTAAGTGCGGCGGTGGGAGGGCAAGCTTGAGCGCAAAGGGTTGGGTTTCCGTAGCTGCAACCTGTCTCTGTTTTTATAGTTTTTGGGATGAGTCCTTCAGCTTTTCCTGTAGTTGTGACTGGGGGGTTGGGACCACTATTTATTGGAGAGCAAGTCTCACATTCCCTACTTACTGTTCCAATTAACTCGTTCTCCCTAGGTGTACCTGGAGGGCAGTAAATTTTGGTTGTTACACATTTAAAACCTGTTGCGGGGCCGCCGGTTTGCGCGGGTCCATATATTGGGTCTGGGGGGTCTGGTTCAGGACTACACAGATAATAATCTTCATTCTGACAATCAGGTTGACCAAACATGGCACAATCTGGAGTGTCATAAATACAATCAGGATCGTTTTGTGCCGCACCCGTACACTGGACACAATTCTTTAGTATTTGCTGAACGTTGCTTCCAGCAGGGTTGTTTGAAGTTGTGTTCGGAGGACAGGGAATAACCTTCTCTTCACATTTGTACTTAGGGGGGGAAGGACAACCGAAAGTTATGTCCACACATGGATCCGCTGGTACGTCATCACAGTCAGGTGTGCGATACTTACACTGTTCAAATCCTGCCGGGGAAGTGATAAGAGATATTACAGGGTTTCCAAGAGTATCAATACAAGGCTGGCATACCTTAATAACTTTTTCAACAATGTTCCCAAAGGGTGCAGGGCAAAAAACATCATTCTCCACGCATTCATAGAGCGGGTCACCTATAACGGGGTCATTGGGAATGAAAATACCTATGACAGGATCGCCCGGTGGGTCTCCAACTGGATCGTTTACTGGGCCAATAGGGTCTAATGGACCTCCAAGAATTGGCTTTTTTCCCGGTTTGAAATCCCCACCACATGCTTGCAGTAAGCTATTAAACTCAGTCATCAGGCAAGCTCTATAGTAGGAGTAGCACCTCCAGTCATCGCGCTCCCACGAGGACTTCTACTGACTAGGGTATTACTGTGTCCTATAATCTCGTAAGACACCGAAGGGTAAAGGACAGGAGTAACATTTGTAAAGAAGTTGACCGACGTTACCTTGTTAGCCAATCCAGTTCCAGGAGTTATATTTGAGTTCACTCGATTTATAACATTACTACCTTGGCTTTGAGGACCTCCAGGCATATTACGTGTTTGGACATTAAATTGCGTGAAGTTTCCCGGTTCTGGAATTGGGATTTCAGGTAACGCAAATGCAGCCAAGTCTTCTAGTTGATTACGATTTGCCCATGGAATACCTTGACCCTCTTCTGGAGCAAAGTTATTTGGGTCGGCAAGCGCATTAAAGTCATTAGCGACCCAAGCAACATTAATCGTAAAGTAATCTCGCTGCTTATTAATCCAAATGTTAGAAGCTCCAGCAGCATGACCTTGCCTCTTAGAACCACCATCAGCCTTAGCCGAAAGAGGAATACAATTTAACAGTTCAGCATTAACAGAATAATCAACCAACCACGGGACCAAATCTCTGTTTATTTTTATGGTTTTCCGGCAATAATGAAGTACCACATTCTGACCACGGTACTTAAAGTCACCACCTTGAAGACCATTAACTTCATCGCGAAATGGCTGCTTTATGCCAAAGCTTTGCATACCAGCATCATTAAGAGTCCCTTCGCTTGCAATTAAACCAGGAGTGTCTAGGTTGTTCATGTTGACGGAACGGTTCCAAGGAGGTAGCGTGTTCCTTCTGGCGTTGGTGCTTTCCGCTGCCATAGGCCAACAAACATGAATATAATCTGCACCCCGCTGCCCTGGGTTTGGAGTCTTAGTTAAGGCCCAAGGGGCAGGATCCCACGCAGGTTCAAAGGTAATAGATCCGGGTAAGTAACCAAAGAATGTTTCAGCCGCATCAGCAAGTTCATTCCAATTAACGTTTTGAATTTCTACCTGATCAATGGTTGCGTTAGCTTGTCTAAACAAAGCTCCTTCAGGACCATATCTCATACCTCCACAAACAGTCCCCATTGCGACAACCCTAGACGGAGATTCGTTAGGAATAAACAGATTATCAATTTTACTATCAAGAGTTCCAAATACCTCCTTTCTAGTTTTTTCAAGAGCAGCCTCAGTTACAACAGGATTAGCTATGGATAGTTGAGGGGTTGCCGCAGCAATTCCTGCTCTCTCATTGTAGGCTAATTCAGCAGTTCTAAAGAAAGGTCGAATATCAATTACATCAGTGTCGCCCAGGATGTCGGCAGTGCCTCCTGCATTATTCACGCGAATGTATGCAACTGGGAGGATAGACTGTCCTATTAGGGGCATCGAATCAGTTTCCAAGCCCTCAGAGAGTACAGGAGCTAAGTTTAAGAGATCGTCAGGGGATGGGAACGATCCTCGGATAACTCCAGCAGAGGAGGTCTCAAAGCCCGTATTAGTACCTAACTCATCACCAGGATGAGCAAGCATAATTGGCACACCGTCTAAATCAGTCAAGTCAACCTCGCCACGTTGAGAGTCACGAGACACTCCAATCCCTGCGCCCTTTAATATCCCAAGGGTAGGCTTTGTAATTATTCTAGTACCATTACCGGCATCCCGATCAACTAAGCGAGTTTGAGTTTGATCAATAGCTTTGGAATAAATAAATACCAAATCAATTCTCTGAGTAGCGGTTATAGATTGATTGTTACCCTCTTCGTCAATGTAGAAAAAATCGTTATCATCGAATTCTGGGACCGAGACAGAGAGTTCTCCCGAAACATCTACAATTGATGTCCTAATTGCGCCTCGCCATCTTTTTATGAAAGCACTTTCAAGCCTATTCTGCTCGCTGGCATCGGGAGTAGCTCCTACTGTAAGAATATTTCTTATTGTCTTATACGTCTCTATTGCAGTTTCGCCTAAGTCACTGTACATTTGACCTATAACGTTGGGAAGCAAGGGTGCCGTAATTTGAGTGTTATTTGTTCTCTTGCTAATGTAGTCAGCTATTGTTTTAGCATTTAAAAAATCTGTTGAGCCTGCGGGAGTGGTTGCGCTATCGTTCGCAATTGGGTAGGTAAATGTTCTCTCTGCCAGACCATTCATATTCAGTGCAACACCATTAAGTCCACTTTGGAAAATACTTAAAGCCTCAGCTACACCTTCACCTACAGTTGTTTGAATCTCATAAGTGTTTAAATCCGATATAGAACCAAACTCGTTAGTATTGGAGAAACCAGCTATTTGCGTAATAAACTGAAGAGGTGTGATAGAGTAAGCATCATTTACCCTAGCGGTATACCTACCTGCTCTAACCCTAATCTTACGATCAGATCCGGTTACAAAGGGTTGAAGTTCTGCGAAGCCAGACCTATCAATAGAAACTTTGAAGTTAGCCCGATCCCTTAAAATACCATCAACCTGATCTTTAAGAAAGTTTTTACCCTCTTCTAACTGCTTGATTGGAATGTTATCAACTTCATAGTAGTAAGGATCATTAGCTTTAAAATGTCTTACAGGAGAAATGTAGTTGTAGTTTGAGTCGTAGTATTTTATTTCGCTAGTCATTAGTTATTCTTCTCCAAGTCGAAGTTATTGACTGATGCCAATCCTTGTGTCTTTCCTGCCCCAGTCTCGTTAGGGTTAGAGTCCCCGCCTAACGGATAATCTGTGTAAGGGAAGTATATGTTTACCACCTTGGCTAAGTTGGACCAACCCACAGAGTTGTGTTTTGCATTAGCGAACAAGTTGGACGCTGACTCGTCAAGATATGCTTTAATTGTGTTAGGATTAACTACCATTTCGTTTGCATAATAATAGCCCGATGCATGAACACCGTCAGGACCGTGTTCGGGCTTGTCACCCAGACAAGGATTCCCAGGTCTCAGTAAAGATCGATATTCAGTACTAGCATCAAAGTTAGCAGTATTATGAGCGATGGCTGGAGCCGATAATTGATAACCTTGAGAAAATAACTGACGGGCCATCCCATTCGTGGAAGAGTCTGGGTTATGAGTTGGGCTACCAGTTCCAGCAGCTAGCTTTGTAGCTTGTAGCCAATTAGCAGCAGGGTCGGTAGAGAAGTATAATCTAAATGGCCCTCTATTCTGGAAGGTTGCAAACCCATAAGGATTTTGTTTAGCGGTTGCATCTCCACCACCCGCAGTATTGTTGTTTCCCGCTCCATAGAAGTCTAACACAGAAAGACTACTGGTCCCTGGTGTACAACTTGGTGCGGAAGAAATCCCCCAATCGCCGGAAGTACCATGATAGATAGTGTCGAAAGGATGCACACCACTGACAGAAGTATAGCTAGCGTTTAGCACAGAATCATCAGCAATATTCCACATTCTTAGCTGAGTACAGAAAGGAGTGGAACCACTTAAGTTATATAGGAAACCTGAGGTATTTTGCCATCCGGCAGGGAAGTGAACATTTGTCACGTTTACCTTACTGCCTTTAAGTGCTCTAACACACATGCCTCCAGAGGAGACTTTTGCGATGCCCTCGACACCGGGTGTGTCAGTAGCAGTTAATTGTTTGATATACCAGTTGTATAGTCCACTGGTGATTAGAGAGCCATACTTCGTGAAATTGTTTTTATCAAACAAAGTAACCCACTTGTCTCCAGCACCACCTCCATCACCGAGGTCTCTACCTTCTGTGTCAAAGATATCCCCGTTATCAACGTAAGCATTTGGATAAAATTGAACGTATCCTCCACTTACACAATTTCTATATTCAGCATCATTAGATATTTCGTCTTTATTGTTCAGATAATCAAACTTGTCTAAGACTGTTAGGGGGCGACCATGACCATTAAACTTATTAGCAAAGTTAGTCTTGTAGTCCCCAAGATCTTGCATATTGATCTCGGAGTTATTATTAGCTACTAAGCAAGCCCTAGTGGAGTGAAGCTCAACCGCTGTGTGGTTGTAGACACTATCTAAGTTATAAGAACTTACAAGAAGTTCACCATCACTATTCCGGTGAGGAGTAAACTCCATCTTTGAGTTATTGTCTGCAAGAACGTCTACGCCAAGAGAGGCAATAACCGTTGGTCCTTGGAACGACACTAAAGAATTATCGTTACAGTAAACACCCGCATGTAAAATGTGATTATCTCTTCCCTTAGGGCCTGCTATGATTGTAGCAAAAGTATCAGAACTTCTAGTAACAACCGAAGAGTTTTTATCAACTCTGATTACACTACCATAAACGGCTCTGTCATCTGAGTTCCCCGTCGCAAAGTCCGTCCTACGGTTTCCTACAAAGTGAATAAGTTCAACATCAGAATTTTTAGAAATGTTCATTGAAGGTAATACCCCCTTCAAAGAAAATCCTGGACTACCGGCAAGGGTTGTGCCAAAAGCCCCAGAAGTAAAGAACTGATTATAGTAAGTAGGTATCGAACTCGTTACTACGTCAAGAGGAGATACAACTGAGTTGACTGCTTTTAAGTGAGTTCCATTGTTTACTAAACCAACTTGGTCCATTCTGTAATCGTTATCAAACTGGTTACTAGTGGGGGCCGAGCGAGTAAAGTTAGTATAAAGATCTTTACCATATACTAGAGTGGATTTGTTGAGATCAATACCCTCAGCTTGGTTATGAGCACACTTGAGAACATCTGTACGAATTGTTGAGTTAGTAGCTTCTAGACCTTTGTAGTTTCCGTAAAGGAGGACTCTACCACTATTTTCAAATTTACTATTCTCTAACTTAATACCCGTTTCTGTATTCAATTCAGAAAATACTTGAGTAGCATCTAACCACGATGGGGTAGAGCTTCCGGCTAGTTCTGTCCTTCCTCCAATAATTTGAGAGTTTACCGCGTGAATACCAATGTCATTACGAGATAAGCAGTACAGAGCCTGCATCGACGGGCATGGGGTATCCCCAGTATAATCTGGGTAAGCTGATCTCGCTGCGGCAGTGGAATACCTGTGGACATCTCTTGCATAAGTAGAGCTAACGTTTACTGTTGAGTTAGTAGCATAGATGCCTGCTCCGTAGGAGCTAGCGGTGTAGTAGTTTACTCTCTTCTCAGCAAAAGGTATTCCAACTCTATGGGAACCTCCGGCATGAGTGATTAGTTTATAATTTCGATAAGCTACGAATCCTCGAACAAGAGAAACGTTTGAATTTTCCACATGGAGACCCGCCAAGTTCGCTCTTGATACAGAACATCTTTCTAGAACTACACTAGAGTTCTTGATATCGATGCCCTTATCAAGGGTATGCTTGCAATCAACCGTGAAGTTTCTTATAAAGATTGGTCCGTTACAATCATGTATTTTAATTTGTCTTAAGTTATTGCAGTATGCAAAAGCAGCCGCACTTTGACTCTTTGGCTGAGTTACTATGCCAGTGTCCGTTCCCGCTCCCGAGGTATGATTGCCCCAGGACATCTCTGTGTTGGTTAGGTAATTAAAGGTACTAACGTCAAAGGTATCCATCGTCGGATCGTTAGTGGTTCTTTTTGCAAAAGTCCCATCAAACGTATCAAACTCAAAAGAACTAACGGTCTTAAAGTCAGTTGTATTCGAGTTCCACGGAGCTTTTGTACTATTTAAGGCAGCAGCCATTCTATTGTCACCGTCAGCATAAACCCTTCGAGTGAAAACATAACGACCATTATAATCGTAATGGAACCTTTCGTCAGACCATGGTTTGCCAACCGAAGAAGCTACAGAATAACCACCATCCCCATCCGCTCCTTTATTTATGAATGTGGTTGACCTCATTAGGTCAAGCGAAAGAGATGGGCCACTAACGTCGTTATCCTCTATCTCCTTCTGTGCCTCACCACAGGGACGAACTCCAGAAGCTAGGCCGTAGTTTGGGGCATCAAGTCCGACATGCTTATTGTTAAGAAGTTGCATCGACATAGGAGAACCACTTAAACCGATAGGCGCAGCAAAAGATGAGTTCCTATTTACAATTTCAAGAGCACCCCTGGGTCCGAATGTTTTAGCTGGGATTTCTAATGTACCAAGATCTCCAAAACTAACAACTTCAACAAGTATGGGGTAGTTAATAACATCTGGCAACGCGGCCATGCACGAACTTAGTGTAGCAAAGTGTGTCGGATTACAACCTTCGGTAACTTCTGCTGAGACCATGTAGGACATCCCAGTTATAGCAGACGTAGGGTGCCCAGCGCGTTCCCACAAAAGATGGGTTCGCTCATCTAAATCATGGAGGGGAAGATTATCCATCTCCCAGTTGTAAAATGAACTAGCGTCATACTTGGTGACTTTATCAGTCCAGCAAGCTAGAAGATCAGTTGTTCCGCCTTGAACATAAACGTCGCTTGGGTTTAACATATTATCCGAAAGTTATTGTCCATCTAAACACCAACCCAAAGTCAGCAGTTTTTCTAATATCACTAAAGTATCGATAAGCAGCCATTGGCGATATCTCATAATCCTCATTCCCAGTAGGATTCCTGGTGAATAAGGCAATCTCATTTAAGGAGGTTCCTTGATCAGGCTCTTGCTGTCGCTCTAAGTCGTTACAAGAATCTTCGTCAATAAATATTGTATACCTAACTGACCTCTCACCAATCCTAGTGACCTTTGAATAAGGTATTTTACAAAAAATTGCATCAGGAGAAGTGGACAGTTTATTCTTATATATTTTTTCCTGGAAGGCGTGTAGGTTGCTGTCACCATTAGTGGTATACTCCCCAACTGAGGATAAGGGGTCACCAAGTTCGAAGTTGCCACTAACCTGCCTAGAGACGTTACCGCTCACACCTAATTGAAATCTATCAATCTGATAATCCAGAATATCAATAGACCCAGCACGACTATACAATTGAGAAAGGTTAAATCCGAAACCAGAGGTTATGACGTTATCCTCGTCATACACTAGCTCTTCCTCACCATTTGCAATTTTATGAATGGTAAGATGACCTTGCATATTGACCTGATCTACAAAAGATTTATACATTTTACAAGAAGTTAAATTTTAATATGAAGGTTGGCCCTCCATTGCTTAATGATCCCATATTATAGCCTTCTTCAAGACCACCCATATGTTTTGGGTCACTCGTGAACCCTTTATCTGATAAAATCATAAGATTGTCCCAAAAGGTAACTTTAGAGACTAGCTTATATTTTCTGTTATTATTTAGTTCGTTCCCAACACGAACATTGTTTATGGCATTCCAGGAATAAGGAGGTTGCACGCCAGCGGCAAGCATGGCCTTCATATCAAAGCAGTAGACACCTAAATGACTCACTCCTCCAAACATAGACAATGTCACCGCATCTCCCATCTGAGGCACTACCGCTATTGCAGTGCTAGATATAGGAAGTATGTGATCGGCAGTAGAGCTAAATATAACAGGTCCATCCTTAAAAAGGATCTTGTTAATGTCGGATCTAGCGAGACCACTGACTGGGCTAATCCTCACATGCCCCTCCTTGTCAGCTAATTTATATTCATTAAATACGCCGCTAAGAATGCCACTAGTGATATGGGTGCCATCAGGTCTACATAATATATAGTTTTGGGCTTCCCCTGATGGTGGAGCGAATCCTCCTAAAACATTCCAAGCACTACTGACGGTAATGTCCAAGTAAGGATTTGGGTAATGTCCAAGATCAGGAAGGGTAGAAGAGAACGAAGAGGCCACAGTAGACCTAGTTGAACTTTGCTCTAGCCTAGTGTGATAAGGTGAAGGGTAACCAGCTAAAGAGTTATAGGTATTTATAAACCTAGCTTGAGTGGAACTTGGTACATAGGAACTAACATAGTTACCAGAGTTCTTGTAGTTTATAGCAACGACGGATTTAACACCGTCAATAACATTGAAAGAACTTGCGGAAGATGTTGATCCGTGGATATCAAAATCCGCGTAATCAATGGTGCTAGGGTCGTGAGCGTGAAAATTAAATCCCGCAGCGTCTTTCCCAAAGGTTACAGCTTGAAAAGTGTAGTTAGAAGCATCCAAGAAGTGCGTATCGACACTACTTAATGCAGGATTGACCGTTAGTATATCAGTCAGTATTTCTCCAAATCCGTCTACAAACATTAGTAATTATCTACTCCACCCTCGTATATTACAATTTCATCAAGTGTCTCATCGTTTGCCGAAGGGAAGTCCGGGTTAAGCCAAGCGGTGCGATACCTGTAAGTTATCTTGGAGCCTCCGTCTCTTCCCATTATAGTCGAAGTTTTAGAAGCATCTCTGGATGCGAGAGCGAGAGTTTTCCCCTTTCCAGAAAGTTTATTAAAGTATCTAAATATCTCTAATAGCTCTTCTTTAGTTATATCTAATCGATATTCATTACCTTTATATTGGGGAACATTTAGATGATGAAGAGGGTCTTCTTGAGGTCCTGATATATGACGGCCAGACAACTTTTTCATTGTAAGATCCGTAATTGAAACATTGTCTAATAGTAAGAACTGGTCCAGATTGTCAGTCCCAGGAACTAAAAATAATTCCACAACATAGTTTTGATTCTTTCTGTGGAGAGTTCCGAAAGATACCTTGTAGTCTTTTGGCTCTATGAGTTTTAAATTTCTAGTATTGAAATTAATATCAAAACTATTAAAGTCAGTCTTTCTAAGTTTAGAAACAGGAGATTTAACTTCCCCAGCCACGATGTCCAAGCACTCATATGGGTTATCCTTTGGATCTAAGGGTGATTTCACAGATGCAGGATATTCAAAGAGATGTCCATACTTAGTTAGCATGTCCCGTCTAGTAATTGTTTCACTATGTTGAAGCCATCCACCATCAGGAGTGTAAGACCACATATTACCAGCTTCTGGCTTTGTGTGAATCCACACGCCTACACTTCTTCCTCCAAAATTTCTACCAGTAGAATCCGCTACAAGAGCATTAAGGTTTAACTGATAGTCGTGATCAGGAAGTAAGAAGTTGTTATTAGCAGGATAACTCTCGTCAACATCCCATAGATTTCGTTTAGATATATCCATACGAACTCTAGGAGTGGCAGTACGACCAGCCTTACTCATTATAAACGTTCTATTAAACATGTAAGGATCGTCACCAGCTTTTCGATTATGACCCTCAACTTTAAACACAGAGAATGAACTATCGTCAGTTCTAGGAGCACTGGTATGAATAAGCTCTACGCCTCTAACAAGGGCAGAGAAGACAAACTCTGGGGTACCTAGAGTCATGTCCCCGGCACCCTCGGCAATAAACGAGGATGTAGAATTAAATGGGAATTCCCCGGACTTTAATTCTCTAACATTTGAAATTGAACTGGTTACTATTGACCCTATGGAGTCGTTACTATACAGAAGTTGGAAATCATGATTATATAATAAAGGTCCAAAAGTATGTGCCAGGATATTGGGTCCATCTATATCCAACTGTCTTGGGGTTAGGCTATGCTGATGGAATTCTTCAACGTAGATACGGTATAGCCTATACAAGTCTCTTCCAAATTCAAAGTTGTAGTAGTCATAAAGATCCTTTGGAAAAGTATACCCATCTATACCTAGATTAGAATATTTATAAGCTAAGTTTGTCCAGAAAGAATCTGGCAACAAGTTAAGCTGATCTATTAAGTTCTGTAGGGACTCCGCAACTTCAGAAGTTTGAGGCATCGTCTCAAGTTTACGTATCTCCTTAGTTATAGCGGGAGGTCCTTCCTCAGCATAAGCCTTAAGAGACTTTGCCCTCTCAGATATACCATGCATGACCCGGTAAATCTCGGGAAGCTGACCACGATCATTTGTAACACTGCTAAGATAGAAAAGTGTGCCCCTAGCAGGCATCGTTTTGTTCACCGCGTAACCATAGTAGGAATTGGTGGAATTTAAATCTTCACACTGCTTCCATATAGGAGGTAAGTTTATGTAACTACTCACTGGGGTGAATGCCGCTGAGGAGGGGTTGTAGCCTAAAGGAATGGCACCTTCGGGTTCCCCACTTAAACGCCCATCCATCTCAAAAGAGTTGGGCATATTAAATCCATCCCTGTCGTAGTAGCCTTGTAAAGGTATTACGTTTTGAAAACTACGCCTTCTAGTAGATCGTCGAGACAAATCCACCATGCCGCTTGCACCGAGTATCCTTGGAGAAACTGCTGACTCTGTATCTTTTCTCTCAAGAACCCTACCTTCACTTGGAAATCCACTACCTCTCTTATATGAACCCAGGAATAGACCTGAAGTGGCACAATTCATGTTGAGCGTAGTAGTTTCTTCTGACTCCAGCTTAACAAGGGGTAGGTAATTAGGGTCATCGTAATGAGAGGTACTAGTATCTTCAAGCTCCAGAGATATTAAAGGGATCGAGTGAGCAGGCGCAAACTTGCGAATCATCTGGGATGCGATCACTACTGCGTCACCCGTATTTGTTGTGATTAAGCCCTTCTTTGTAAAGTCATACGAGGCAGCATTTAACGCTACTTTAAAGTGAGAAGATTTACCAGACCACAAAGAGATATACTTTGCGTTCACACCATTCGACTCACGTATTATTCTATCAAAGTTTGGAGGATCATTGTAAGAAGGAGTAAACAATAACCAAGAACCATCACGAGGTTCATCGTTAGAATCCAAACCATATTCAGTTAAATACGCAATTACTTGTAATGCAAAATCGTTACGAACCCCAAAACAAACTAAACGATCAGCAATGAAATTAATCATTTTTTCAGAAAGTTCGACATTAACATAATAGGGGTATGCTTCGTAAGGAGGGATGGGGTTCTTTATGCCTCTGTATAAGAAGCCGTCCTCCTCGTTTGGAATATTGAAGCTACCAGAAAACTCAAGAAAAGTCTCATACACAATCCTATCAGTAGCTCGTGATAGGTTATCATCCATACTGGATGTGGAGTATCCTAGAACTTTCATTCGGTTGGACAAGCTAGGTGTCCAAGTAGAGTAATCCTTAAAGTACTTTGACTCAGTTGCCAAAGCATAGTAAATTATATAAGGGACGTAGGATTCATACATCTCCACCAAACTGGTCTCAATCGGAAATTGATCTTTTGGAAAGACTGTGTTTAGTGAAAATTGAACTGCTTTCTTAGTTCCAACTGCTTTATAAATATTCGTTGCATTCCTAAGCTGCAATCTCCATTTATCAGGATCTACTCCAAAAAGATCCCATCCGATTAGTTTAGCGAGAAGAGGCAAGTAATCATCAGGACAGTCCTCTAGATCGTAGTTGGTGGCTATACTTTCGGTTACATTATCAACGTCATAAGCTAAAAAAGATAAAGCTCTCAAGAACCTTACAAAAGGACCATCCTCCACCTTTCTTGCTGTCTTAATGTTTCCATCAATAAATGTGGTAAATTTATCTCTAACTTTAAAATCTGAGTTGTCAGCATATAAAGGAGAGTATATAATATCTATCCAAGTTTTAAGCTTCTCTAATTGCTGAGTACCGCTGAGGTCGTGACGTGTTCCCTCAGAAAAGTACTGGTCAGGGTAATAAGACTTAAGGTCATTTCTCCAAACATACTCCATTAACCCTTTAATACCATCTGCGGTTGTGACTCTTTGTCCTTTAAAAAGCTTATTAACTATGAGGTCAGAAACATAAGAAGATGGGTCAAAAGACGTACCTGTCGTATTAAGGAAGTACAGCCAGGAGTTATTGGTAACTAGGTAATTATGAACTTGAGGTGGGGTGGAGGTAGCTAAAGACTTAGGCTCGTTTAGTTTGATAGCGGGTATAAGTGTAACGTCTACAAAAGAACTAAAGCTTTCTATTGTTTCAAACTCATTAAATCTTTTATTGGTCAGAGGAAGAAGAGTATTATCTTCAAAGTCTTGAGTTGTTATGTTAGTAAGATTGTTTTGCTTTACAAAGTAGGGAGCAATTCCTGCTAAAGTATTTAAGTTTTCCGAAGAACCTCCTGCAACCGAACTGACATTAATAATATCAGAGATATCCTTTGCTATATCAATGTTAGAATTGATTATAACATCAGCTAAGTCATCGGCTTTAGGAGAGTGACTTCTATCATCCTCGTACATATATGAAGGCACAATGTACTTAAAAGCATCAAAATAATTATGCTTGTGGAAGTTTTTATTTATTAGGTAGCTCTTTCCAGACATTAGATAAATGATACGTTTATATTTAAGTTATTCAATTGGATAATCTCATTAAAGCCTACTGAAATAGGGGACTCTACGTTATCAACGCGAGCAAACCTTATATTAGATTCATTATCTAAAATGTATCTAATGAGGTCTTGAGGAATAAAAGTTTCTCCAAAGTCAGAATTATCCACATTGAAATATCTCTGAGTAAGGTCTCTGGCCGATTGAATAATTTGATTTTGACCGAGCTTGTAACTGGAGTCTAGGGTTATGACTAAGAAGACATCAAGAGTTCGAATAAGACCGTCCACCACTACTACCTCATCGGTCAACATCTTTTTACCTTGTACAGACTCCAGAAGTTGTTTTTTATATTCCTGAGTTGCTCTTCTAAGTTGAGTGTCTGTTGCTTTCTCCAAAACAAAGAGATCAATTATATTCGCAGATGAATAAGCTCTACGAACAACAGCAGCAGCCTTACCTGTGGATCCATAGTTCGATGCGAAACTATTAGCGTGACCCTTATAATCCTCAAGGGTTACTAACCTATCCTGACTGCGGTAGTATAACGGAGCATACCTTTTGGCACTTTCAACTGTCTCAGAATTTCGTCCTCCGGTTGCTAAACTAATATTCTCAAGGTTACCTTGTAAGGGTTCAGCATTATCGTCACCAGTGGTCCCTTGCACTGCAAGAGGTATATTAATAAAGCTCTCGGCAACATTACCACGGGTGCCTCCACCAACTCGATAAGTTATGGTATAACGATCTCCCACAGAAGGAGATTGTCCGATGCTGTTATCTCCAAACAAGACAGACGCTCTAAAGTTCTCATCTGTTGTTATTTGAAATATCTTATCGGTCCCCCCAGATGCGAAGTAAATGTTATCCTCTTCTTTATAAATTCCCTCAGTTGAAGCTGCTCCCGTAATAAATATTTGAGCACTTCTTTCAACATAAGGTGACTGACCCAGTTCAACTTCTTTAATACTATCGGCTGTGTCAAATATGCCCGTCTCAACAATTAAAGACCCCTCTTGTAAAACTATTGAGTTTGCTGTGCAAACTCCTTCGTTGCTTGTTGCAGGAATGATTAAGTCTGTTGAATTGCTATCAAGGTCAACCGTTCCATCATTATTTAATTTGTAAATCGTAAAACTAAGGCTACCACCATCCTCAGTGGAGTTAATTGTAAAGGTTCGTTGGTCTTCTGGGATAGTTATACTAGTAACATTTTGAGGGGTTGTAGCTTGAAATTGTCCATCAGCTACGGCTGCTATTGGACCTTTCATACGAACTCCAATAAGTTCTAAAAGTCGCTTAACGCTGTCGCGACTTTTAGCGGTACTTAAATAGTTTTCATTAGCTAGATAATCAGCTTTGTTGGATTGAATGTGGCCTACCGCAGACATAAGCTCAATTAAAAGAGTTCCGAAGTCCGAGGATTCAAAGTTATTATAATCTAAAGGGAACGTAGCCTTTACATAGTTAATTAAGGCTTCCCTGTAGGTTTCAAAGTCGGCGGCAGCAAAGTCTATAAGTTTATTCTTATCTTCTAACTTCGATGGTAGGTACTTTAAGTAATCCGACTGTACTGTTCCTGAAAATGCAACCATTAGACTCTAACTCCAACCCTAAAATAGGGTATCTGTGCGTCATCATAAGCACAGTACAGTATTATTTTTATACCGTTTTCTCCAAAGGGAGTAACCTGTAACTTACCTAAGGTTACTTTCTTTAGGTATTTAGAAATGCTAGTAAAGACATCGTCTCTTATTGCTAAAAAAGTTCCCTCATCCAAAGGTTCAAATAAGAAATTCCTAACATTACAGCCATAATCTGGTAACATGAACCTCTCTCCAGGAACAGTTCTGATAACGTCTCTTAAACCAGAATTAACAAGACTTACGTTCACAGATTTAGAAAAGTATCCTCTCTCGGGATTCTTTGGAATAGGATATCTCAAACCAGCAAGTTCAGAGACTTTATTTTCCAAGATTTGGGTTCGAGTCCTAGGAGGAACTTTACCATAAATTTTTACTGAGTCAGAAACGGTCATGATAGTTTAACAAACTTAAAGAAGTTTTTGTTAGCGTTATAGTTCTGAGCAATCTGGGAACTTGTTAACGGTCGAGAGTAGAACTTCAAACTCCCTAGTTTACCTTGCAATCCACTAATGAATCCTCCGTAGGTACCTCCGGTAAATCCACCAGCACCTAACTCGTCTTGTCCTACAGGACACCCATCCGTGTAACCACCTCCAATAATCCAAGGAGTAAAGAACTTATCAAGTTTAGGTCCCGAGCTAGCGTACTCGAAAGAACTAGACAAGGTTAAAGAAGGTATCTTTGGAGACAGGTAACTACCCGTACCAAAAGTGTCATAATACCCAGAAGCAGCAAGCAATTGAGAGTCTAAGTAAACACTAACTTTATCCTGTATTGGGTCAAAAGTTACAGCTAGGTGGCAGAAACTATTTTGCAGATCAGTAAACGAAGAGCTTACGGGAACTGTGAGTCCATGCCAATTTGTGTTATTGGCGTTACAGGGTTCTTTATTAATAAACCCTAAACTAGAAGAATTATACGATTGAGTAGGAGCTATTAAAAACTGAGCGTTCTCCGCTTGATTGTGTTCGTTAGCATTACTTGCAGGCGCACCTGATACGAATCTCCGGTCTCGGGTGAATCCCATGATCAAACCTCTAACAACAGAAGTGCCCTCATCAAGGGTAAGTATCTCACGATTATCCTGAGGGCTAACTCCACTTGCAATGCCAACATTTTCATTTGCAAGAATAAGCCTGTAAAGGCCACTCGCATGACCGAGGTCAGATGATAAGTTATAAGCAGAGTTTTCTAGCAACCCTGAAGCTTGAATCCAGGTTTCAAATGTGCAACCCTTTTTTGAGTATACCAAGTCTTGAAGTTCACTAACCGCAGGTAACCTAATATAAGAATTACTACTAACCCCTTCCAAATAACTAATACCTAATCCGTTATTGAATAAGCTTGATGTTTCCCCTACAATACGAGCGTTGTAATCTATCCCCTTTTCTGAACTGTTGAATAAACCAAAGTCCTCACCTTCAGGCGTTGTTGCATTAACTGTGAGGAGGTTGTAAAGAGCAATCAAGTGAGACTCAACTATAACTTCTTTCACAGGTAATATCGGAGCACCTGAAGAGGGCACGTCATGATCAATAATTGCGGCTCTCGCGATGCCTGCCAGGAGAAGGTGGTCAACTACAACTGGGTCGTTCGAATTAATCTTTTGAGTATACTTAACCTCCAAAGGAAGAACCACCCCCTCAACATCGTCTTGCCCAATAATTATTTTTTGCTGGTCCGTTACTTCCATTAAGAAGTTTGTACCTTCCATATACGAGAAATCATTTATGGGTATCTCGCCGGGATCGTAGATAGGACCTTTACCGTAAAGAACAGGAACCTTAACAGCCAATTCAATTTGTTTCTTTCTCTTGTCTGCCTTTTCATTGAAGTAAGAAACCTCAGAGATAAGGCTTTGATTCGTATTATCTATCAAAATTGACGCTACGCCATCCGCTCTCATTTGTCCCAACTGAGATGAAACGTCATAGACTTTCCTATCCCTCTGCCCCACTATACTCATTAGGACTCTGTCCTGGTTGTAGAACTTTTGGAGGGGTGCTGAGTTGTCAATTATTTTAGGATCAAGAATGCTATCAAAATAATATCGAAGGTCCTTAGTGCTAAACTGACTACCTCGACCACCTAAATTAGGATCGAAATCAAGGTTCCAATATTTCTCTCGATCCAATGACTTCTTCTTACTGGCTAGCTCCATGAGAGCAGGCATAAGCCCGTTAGAACTATCGTAATACAATCCATCCACGGAGAGTACGAACTGGCCGTTGACGGCCTCAGGAGGGCCTGCTTGCAGCCTGAATACGCTTTCCACAGGTGTTGCATCTGCAACATCTATAAGTTTAGGTTCTAGGTCAGGATTTAACTCTCTCTCAGCTAGGACAGTATCGATAATTTCAATTACAGCCCGTGCCTTACTTTGTGTCTCTTGAGCATCCGCTAGCTGGGCTTGTGCCCAAGCATTCTGACCAGCGACAGCTTGTTGGTATCCTCCGTTTAAAAGATTTTGCTTCCTCTGACCTTCACCCTTCGATCCAAAGACTGCCATCAATTGACCAACACATGCTTGAATATCTCTTAGCTGGGCTACAGTGTTTTGATAATTCTGATATACCTGTGTAGCGGCATTCGCAGCAGCGTTAAACGCGGCTAGCATTGAACCCATCGCGCTTATAAATTCTTGACCACCAAGCTCTATACCAAGTTTATTTAACCCAGAAAAGAATCCAAACCGACCATTTCTATCTGGGAAGATTGATATCCCCAAGTTAACCTTGATCCATTTAGCAATACTATTAATGACATCCTTAGTTTTCCTCTCTGCCTCTTCCATAGCAAACCTCATAGGCACTAATACAGGCGATGGAATAAGGGCAGCATTAATGATATCTAATTCAAACAAGCAGGATGGAATTCCAAAGGAAGTTGCAAGATTTTCTATGACCGCTACTGGATTAGAACTTGTAATACTTACAATCTCACCAGAACTGTTAAGAACGATCTCTCCTCCTGGATTTAATCCTTGATTGGATAAAAAGCTGTTTGCGTCAAAACTCGGCATGTCTAAGGTATATTTAGTTTTATATTACAGGACTGTCCCCATAAGTATTAGGAACAACCACACTTGGAAATCCAGGGATTCCTAATGTAGCTGGTGAGGTGCTCAACGATGGCAGGGGAGCTAACGAGGCAGGAGGAATGAGGACATCTGGGCCAGGGATCACCTTCGGGTCAACGGGTCCAGTTCCCCTGTAAGTGAAGGCGGGTGGGGTAGGCGTTTTGCTATGCACCCTAACAGATTCCCCTTGAACTGTAGTCTTAAGACCCCCTACATTAGTTGCAAGATCGCTTTGAAAGTTTGCTTGTAGTTGACCTTTAATATTAACATATTTCATATCTACTGTGAACGTATCTGGGCTAATAGACATTCCTGCACCGGCCATGGTTAATACGCCATTAACATTCACAGCAGGGGAGTTGAGATTTATAGCGGTGGCACTTTCTAAATTTAAACCACCCAAACCAATGCTTCTTATCGTTATACCCCCAGTCGTACCATTAACCTGAATCTCTGCCCCAGGTACAATAATGTTTACGTTACGGGTGGCGGCTGGGTTAGGAATCAGGCCGGGAGATCCAGTCTTAATAGTAATGTCTTTATTTTCGCTAAATATTCTAATGTTTCCGGCACTTATTCCACATCCACCAAAGTTAACAGTATCTGCGAGGTTAGCAATACTAATATCAGCACCTCCTTTTCCTACCAAAAAACCCATGGTTGACCCAGCTTGCTGGAAGATGGCTCCCTCGGTAGTCATCGAGATACTCCGTGATGGGGATAATCCGTTATCTTCTCCCTGAACTACAATACCATCTTTATGCTCATTAACAATTTGACAGCCCTTCTCACCCACAGACACGGAGGCACCCACTTCTGACTCCAAAGCCACATAGTTTTTTCTACCATACTTAGTTACGTCGGTAAGAGTTACTATCCCCTGGCCGTCTCCATTTGTTAGGCTTGAAGCTTTAGGACGTTTATCCCTACCATAAAGATCATCTGGGCCAGTAGCTCTAACAGCTTTAAATTCAGGTATCCTCTTATCTTTATCCAAGGGTGGATCGTCCACAATGGTAGCCATATAGTAATGCGTAGGTTCGTTGTCCTGTGGGTCTTCGTTCTCAAACAATAGGACGTAAGCATCAACTACAGGAGGAGCAAAAATTCCTCCATTGTTTACATTGTAACTAGGTGAAGTGTAAGCAACTCTTGTGGCCTCTCCCTTTCCTACGTCAACCCAAAACGAACCATCTTCGCTTGGGGAAACATCAGATACTACCATTCCTTTTACAACTTTCATAACAATTTATTATAGACTTATTTAGGATCCACAGATCCAGATTGTATTTTCTGTGCTATTGCTTGCCTTCTATTAGCGTTAGGCAGTCTCGTAGCCTCTCCATCAGAAGTAATCTTAGGATCTTTTGATGAACTTGAATCCTTACTTGGAACATTTTGAGATAGCACCTTTCTAGTTTGGTCGAGGACGGGGTCATCGCTACCTGGACCTCCTGGTTTACATAATACGAACTCAGAGAAAGCATCATCATAACTCATAAAGTGTCTTGCCCCTAGAATGTTGTAGCTACCATTAAGAAAAGTCGAAGGAACTTTATCTTGACGATTACGAGAAGATGAAAGTATATTATTGTATACGCTAAAAAAGTAACAATCTTTGTTAAAGTATGCTTTTTGATTAAAGAACGGCAAAGTTTTTATTTGAATCTTGACGATAAGCCTTTGCATTTTTTCAAGAAGATCAGCATACGTTTCCAGTATTCTGTTGTTATCAGTATTAGCGTCTGAAAGGTAGGGGACCTCAATGTTTAAACCAGTCTGTTCAAATGAATTGAGAATATTTCGATATCCAAGAATAAGGTCTACGTAGTCATTAAACTTTACGTCTTTGGATTCCAAACCTTGAGAGATTATTCTTGAATTACTTCTACCAGACAAAATCTTAAGTTGCTTATACGTTCTGCTTCCTCTTTTTTGAGCATCCTCTATCCAACGAATTAAATTAAATTTTGAAGTATTTATATCATCTGTGAATATCTTTCGGCCCTCTAAGTACCTAACCAAAGCTGCAATCTTAAAGTCATCGTTAGTCACAGCCAGTTTAACAAAATTATTCATAAAGGGAGATCTCTTTTTAGCATTCACTGCCACCTTCATTAATTCCGCTTGAGCAAAGTCTTTCTGGAAGCTTACTGACTGTACGTTTGAGTTCTTAACGCCATGCAAGAAAATCATATCCTTCTGGTCTTTAATTTCCTTAAATAAAGAAGTGAAAGGTCCAAAGTCTAGTTTCTCTTTAAATGACGAGGTCTGACTTCTTTCCCTAGAAATGATGGTTTCTTTAAAATCTTCTTGATACTTATCCCAATTAATATCGTCTAAATACTTATTTGAAAAGGTAAACTTGTAAGCAGTGGTATCTGAGAGTTTGGTATTACCTTCATCAGATACATATATAAGCCTCTTTATAAGTGCCATATCTCCAAAGACTAATCTGTTCGTCGAAGTAGTATGGTAAGGTCCACCTACGCTTTGATTTATAAGATCGTTAATTTCTACATCATTAAGTTCAAATAAAGCGTATTCTGTAGGCTTGCTTTGGTATTTTCTTAGTGCTCCGATAAAAGAAAAAATAGGATCTAACATATCGGGCGGAGTTTTTACAGAGGGGTCTACCTTTATAATTGACTCCATGTCAATAAAGCATTTAGTGAGTAAATAATTCTTATCCCACAACTCCAGGTAATCCGGCGGATTTTCTGCATTTGCTTGAGTAAGTCCTTGACGCTTGTGATATTCGTCATACTCCTTATAAGCTTTATACTTATTTCCCCACCCAACGTGAGACTTCTCACGCTCACTCATATTAAAACTTCCGTCTATTTTCACATCTTGTCCGTTAAGTTTAATTTCCTCTTGACCACCCTTCTTCTCACCTTTATTCGAGGTAGTAGGAGAACTTTTATAGGATGGATTTGGAGATGGTAGTTTTAAATTTATACCGAATTCTTTTAACTTTCCTTGATAATTTCTACAAAAATCTGTGCTCTCAGAATTTTGTAGATGGGAGTTAAGCAGCTTATCCATGTCCTCCCCCAAGACAATCATTACAGAGTCTGGGTCGCCAAACACTTTACCCAAGTATCTTCTGAGGAGTTCTCTGATATAAGGATTCCAACTAAAGGCAGGGACTCTACACCTCTTCCTATCCGCATCTCTCTTAGTAATCCTAGGTCCTTTTTTGGACCCTAACCCTTGATCCAATGGTACATCAACATTCGTCCTAATAATAGTATCTTTAGGAAGGGCCGGATTCAGTTTATCGGATAACCCAAATCCTAAGACTCTATGAAGCCTTTCATTATAGGAATTAATAGACTCCAGATTTCCCATAATAAATCCTAGGTCAATACTCTTTACGTTATTATTTAATTCTATTTTAGCGGCACCTAATGAAACTTCAAAAGGGCCAGCCCATTCGTTTAAGTTATCTCCCGTACCAAAAGCAACATAGAATTTATTTATTTTTGAAGTAATCTCGGGAAGAGGTATTCCAGCTTTACTATACAAGCTGTATATCCTGTTAAAGTGTGTTTCAAGTGGACCGAAATCAAGAAGAAAATATTCTAGGATCGCTTGGTTCTCAACAAATTTTAAGTTTAGATAGCCTTTGGATTGACCTCCCGGTGGTATGTTTAAGTCCGCTTCAAGTAAATTAAGGTTATTACCTGGGGAGCAAACTAAGGAGTCTGCATCGTCTAGAGCGTTAGACTCTAGAACAGCAGTTAAACTATTAAAGCTCGCATCCCTCATAGACTTAGGACCAAAGAAGATACGCTTCATAGTATCAAATCTCTTTGTTACAATTATGTTAGGGGTGATCATAAGTTTATAAGTTTTATTCTATCCCCAACATTTAATTGTTGAAAAGGATCGTTTATATTATTGACCCAACAAATCATCCAGTCTAAATTAGGAGTACCATAAAAGAGATCTGAAATCTTGTCTGCCCTATGTTCATACCCTGCCGGGATGTTTCCGATTGTGAATTCTTGGTCATTAAGACCTTTTACGAAATCTCGAAACTCTAAAGAGGCAAGATTAGTCGCTACATCTCTCCCCTTATGCTTTACAACATAGCCTCCTATTCTTAAGTGATTTTTATAAGCCATTATTTATTTTGCTCCAAAAAATGCATCTAGTGAAGCGTCATCACCGTCATCATCGTAGGCTTCAAGATTATAGTTCATAGCATCAAGAACGTTGCTATCTAGTATAGCCTCCCAACCAGCTAGATTATCTCCGCCTATCAGACCTCCCTTCTTATAATCTCCAAAGTCACCAGTTCTAGACTCAATCAAAGACATAGAAACTTTTATGGTGTGTGGAAAAAGAGTTTCAAGATCATAGTTAGAAACCTTATCTATAGATATTTTGTAGTCTTCCACCAAGCAAGGGGAGTTCATGTACATTGGACCATGATTAAGCCTCACAATTGGAGGACCATATACCGTATTCCTAGAGTCATTGAGTACGCTAGACCTTATCAAGTTAGTCCAGTACATCATTAAGTCAACGGCTTTAATGGTATCATCAGACATTCGGCCACCACCATATTCATCAACGTCTACCGACTTGCCGAGGACTGTGTTAACGATGTTGTCAGCCACTCTAAGGAGATTACTAGTCCCTACAGATTTAAGAAATGAGTCCCTCGCCTCGGCTCCATAGGTATGAGGAGCCGTAGGAGCACTTTTACCCATAAACCTATCTCTTTCAATATTGGTATCCTTATTCTTAATAGCTCTTTTAAACCTTTCAGTAAATCCCTCTGTTTCCTGTAAATGAATAAGATGCAGTAGACTCATTTCAAAGTCTAATTTAAGCTTTCTAGAATCAGCACCTCCATACGAAAATATCTGACCCGCTCGACCTAGCAAGTTGTAGCTTGCTAAGTTAGCTTTACCATCTTCGCTAATATTTATATTCTGAAGGAAAGGTAAGTGTGCCCTAGTAACTTCATCTTTCGATCCAGAGTATTCAAAGAGAAGAAAAGATCTCTCTTGAAGCCTTCTAGCCTTAACCAAAGCCTTACCATTTTCTTCGTATATGTTATTATTCATATTTAATTCCCATTCATGTTAGCCTTAGGTTGACCATTTACAGCCTGAGCAGCATCTCTGTTTCTCTTTGCCATTAAGTCTCTTATCTCCTCAAGAAGATTAGCAGCCTTTTTACCATCACTAGCCAATAGCTGATCCTGCTGTCTTCTCACACCATCAAGGATAGTCATTAATGCGTAGTCGGATCTATTAGCTGTTTCTCGCATCTTTTGTGCTGCTCTAGCCCGTGTTTGCTCTTCTTTTTGAATATCGAGTTGGCTTTTGGATGTCTTGCTCCAGTCATCTACGTACTCCTCCCACAAGCCATATAACGCTCCAGCAGTTCCACCTACTACCATTCCGGCAACACCAAACCCCATGGACCCCATGGCTACTCCTTGCGCGATGCGGGTTCCGATGTCCATGCCATCAGCAGCGTCAAATTCTCCTTTCTTATCTTCAAGTTTTAAGCCTTCCTTTATCATCGGCATACTCGCAGCAATGACTGATGCCACGGTACCGCCAACCATGAGACCCTTGCTAAGTTTGAGATTTGGCATTATCATCCGAGCCATAGCAACATTTTGAAGATGTTGACCCGCTGCATTTATGAGTTGACCACTCTTGGACTCTTCGCCCAATGCTTGTCCAACCACCTGACCACCCATGCCCACTGCCCCCATCCCCATAGGTGAACTGAGGAATGCTCCAAAGTTTTTTGGCATCCTGTCTTTGAACGCTCGTGTTAAAGATTTAATGGCTCCTGTACTCTTTTTATTTAAATCTTTAACTCTGAATGCGATATCTTGCAAGTCTGGCTTTAAGGCATACTGACCACTAAATTTACTTGGGGTATTCTTAGGAATTAAACCCCCCGCTAAGTTTAAACCTGATTTCGTGAACCCCTGAGCAGCAGCAAAAAAGTTCATAGCTTGAGAAATCTGTAGTAACGGCATCAAGAGATTAGTCGTTGCTGCGAGTGTTTGAGGTGCTATTTTCTCGTAGTATCGATTAGATAATTCCTTTTGGGTCTCAAGGGTTTTTGCCATCTCCTCGTTAGTCGCTAGCAGGCTGGTGTCTACATCTGCTCCAGCTTGAAGAGTTCTACTCAGCATAACAAGGTTTGCTGCGTCCGTTTGATTAATCCTAAACTTTGCTGCGATAGTCTCAATTGCGATATCAAAATCCTGTCCAGTGGTCAAGGCAGCTATTTGATTACCAGCAGAAATCATGTTTGATCTAATGTCTTCAGAAGCTACTGCGCCTTTAGACATATCGTTAAAGAAGTTTTGTACTCCCAGAAGTTCTCTTGTAGGTCGTGAAGCTAAACCACCTTGCCCCAACTTCATAAACGACCCTATTTGAGCCTCGTTCAAACCTTGGAACTCAGCTAGCACCTTACCAAATTCAGTGTTAAGGGTTGCAGCTACCTCTGGTCCAAACAAAGCGAACTGATTAATATCTCCTTGGAGCTTCAAAAGTCCTTTTAGCAATTCCCCAGTAGAAGTTTGATATGCTTTCGCGGAATCTATGATTGAATCATTGAACTCACTAAGAGCAGCATAATTCCTACCAGTTGCTCCAAGTAAATTTTTATTTACATCTCTAAACCCTCTCTGATCTTGACCTGTTAAAATTAATTGTTCAGTTAATCGAAGAGTACCACCCTCAGTACGTCTAATACCAGCGGCAAAGTTATTAATAAATGCTTCTGCCGCCCTTAGATACCCAACGCTACTATCGTTGATAGCATCTGAGTTCTTGTTGATCATCTTCTCTAGGGTGACACTCTGCCCTAGTGCTTTAACATTAATTTTATCTGCCTTTTTAATGCTTTCACTAAGTTTGTTAACAACGTTAGTCTGCTGAAGAGTGGCATTGCGAAGATACCTCGCTTCACTTAAGTTGTCGTTTTGAACATTCCTAAGGTCTCCCGTGTTAATAGAAAGACGAGTGATTGGGTCAACTAGATTACGTAGCGAATCAGTATTGTCCTGCTGTGCATTTCTAGCTAGGGTGGCGGCTTGCTGTGCAGCAAGGTCTCTAACAGGGTCTCTTGCCATGATTATTGTGCGGTGTCAGGATTAAGTAAAGATATTGAATAAATATCACTTAGACCGGTAACTTTAAAAGTTTTAAAACTTCCAGAAGACAATACCCCTACTAAGCCTGCTCTGTTTTCTCTTCCCATAAGTCTTCTGGACATAGTAGATTCTCTTAGTTCTTCAGACGCATCGGACGTGTCTCTACCCAAGTTCTTAACGTAGCGATAATCAATTACTTGATCGTTCGTGTTCGATCTGGTCTTGATAGCCAGATACCTGGATAAAATTCTATTCTTGTACAAGTTATTTATAACGAATTGTAGTAACTGGTCACTTAATGAATCTAGTGTAAGAACCTGTAAAATGGTGTTGTAAGTGGTTCGAGCAAATCTGTATCCTCGGGATCCTGAGCTTCTAGTTGAAACAACAAGACCTTGATACACTGTATTTTTAGACTCTGTCACATACCTAAACTGAATTAGGTCTCCAGGCTTAAGTCCCAAATAAGAAGTTTCTGGTGCCCTAATTAACCTCTCCTTGGGATCTAGGTCCTCCAACTTTTCTCTAAAATCTTCGTCAAGACCTCTGTATTGTAATGCCATTGTAATATCTTTTACTATTTCTAATATTTATATACAGAGTCTGGGTGTGGGTACCTATCATCTATAAATAATTAATATGGTAAACTTAGAACAGGACTTGATTGAAACAATAGATTTATTGAATTTTACTTTCTCTAGTGACTTTGTAGATAAATGGTCATATAAATATGGTAAAAGATTACCTAGTTTATTTCAAATAAGACTTTTAAAGTCTTTAGATAGTAGAAAACCTTTAAAAATAGAAACTGTAAATAAGTTTCTTACAGTTGATTCAGGTTTCAATAATGAAGTTGTATTTAGTTTCTTAAATGATATTGACATTAAGATCTACAGACCCATAATATCAGGGAACCTTAAAGAAAAAGAACTACAATGAACCTTAAAGACTATAAGCAATCGATCCTAAGACAACTCAATGAGTCTGACCAGTATGCCGAAGATGACGATGGTGCAGGAGGTATGCTTGTAATGGGGCTATTTTACTTTGTCTGTTTTACTGTTTACAACTGCCTTACTCGTTGATTTCTTCAGTTCTTTCTGCTCATCGATACGCTTGCAAACAACCTCCTCTGAGTGAAACTTAGGACAAGCCTCCTTATACTCACACCAATTACAGAAGATGTTCTCCTGCGCCCAGAACTCATCTTTCTTCTTCTTTCTAATCCTCCAGACTTTTTCAATCTGCTGTTTCTTCCATCGTTCGATTTGGAATCTAGTAAACTTAACAGCAACAAAATTGCCAGTGACCGGGTAGTAGTGAGCACAATAAATACTCTCATAAGGAACACCATGAAGCATATGCATGGCCCATGCGTATCCCTTCAACTGGTTGTCATCCATAAGAGTCTTCTTCCTTTTCTCCTTTTTGGATGTCTTGTAGTCAATAACTAGGTAACCCCCTTCTCGACCCTTAACAACTCGGTCAATAATACCTACGAAACTAATGTCATTCTTCTCGTCAAGAGGTATGCTTACCGACTGCTCAGTTGAGACAGTTTCTCCCATCTTTTGATTCCAGATCAGGAAGTTTTCCAGGCAAGTCTTCATTCTTTCATTCTCATGAAATGGAACTTTGTAAGTCGCTCGCTCCTGTTCCGCAAGCTTAAGAAGAGACTTTAAGTCATTCTCCTTGTATCCAAGTTCGAATACTTTATGAATAAAGGAACCGAAATTCAAAGCATCTTCATTCTTGGCACCGAATCCCGGTAACCTGTCTACATATCTCAGCTTGTATTTCCATAGGCATTGGTCTATGATGTCACTGCGAGAGGCACTAATATTATTTATAAACATGGCGGATAGTTCTTACATTAGAAAGTATTGCTTGGGCAAGTTCCAGTCTAATTATAGACTTACCAGTGATGATGCGGAACTAGTAGTTCCATCATTATTCCTAGAGAATGACTATAAGAGGCACATGTCTATTAACCTGGAAACAGGCTTGTGGAGGTGCTTCAAAAGTGGCGAGACTGGGAACTTCGTGAAGCTTTATGCGACACTTGAGAAGTGCTCTTTCCAAGAAGCTTATGAGAAGTTCGTGTTTGAGGATTTTCTAGCACAAGGTAGCTTCACCAGGGGACGTAACGTCGAGCCGGTAAATCCTCATAAAATTAAGTCTAGTTTAGATGAGGCTGATAACTTTGAGGAGATCGATACGCACCCGCTGATTGAAAGCCGTATGCTAAAAGGTTTCAGGTTCATGATTGCCCGAGATGGTAAGTATAAGGGTCGCTTAATCATTCCATTTATTAACAGTAGGAATAAGCTGTTCTACTTTCAGGGAAGGTCTCTTAAAGGGGAGTTACCCAAATATCTCAACTGTAGGGATCTTAAGAGTTCTCAGGTTCTATACCCCTTTGAGTATGACTCTCACAAGCCCCTGTACGTCACTGAGGGAGCCTTTGACTGCTTAAGCCTACAGGCAGTAGGGTTGAATGCAACAACGACTCTAAGCTGCTTTACGAGCCGTGAACAGATGCTTCAGCTTGCTCAGTATCAAGGACCTCTAGTATGCGCGTTTGATAGTGACGGTGCAGGGATGGAGGGTCGCTCTAAGTTCTTAAAGCTTGCACAGTGGGCACGTCGTGATGACATTCAAACTGTAATACCCCCTCAAGGGTCCAAGGACTGGAATGAGATCCTAGTCAAAGGAGGTCCTGATAGTCTTCTAAGTGCGGCAACTTCGACTATGGAAATGACCGCATTAACCCTAGATTGGCTATCGTATAATAAAGGCCATCTCGTTTGATACAACTACTTGATTCAATGCAGAGAATTTAAGCCTAGCCACATACGTGCCGGTCATAGAACCTAGAGTCCCATCCAGTAACCTAGGATGCGTTTTTAAGGCTTCAGTATCAAAGCTGAACACGACAGTGTCCTCAGACGTAGTATCCATAACCGCAGAAGTCGCTGTGTATCCTGATACTTCAACTCTAGCAGGTAGGTTCCTGTCTTGGTTTTTCTTATAGATTTCAAGCATTGGATCAGTCACCAGAGACTGCTTAAAGAGGTTAGTAATGCTTCTGTCAATATTAGCGTTCTCAAGAGTAAACTCATTTGTGAATTTCAGGTCTACCTTAGACCCTAATACTAAAAAGTTATTCTCAAGCCTTGTGGAGCAACGGAAGAGAAGAGGCTCTGTTACACCAAAGAACCTATCTTCTGTTAAGGTGAACTCGTTAATAATTGTATCTAGTTGAGACCCAGCTACCCTGTTAACAGTCCAAACATCAAGGTAATCTCCCGTAGAAGAAACTCCATTAAGTATCCTGACCGAGTTTGGACCGCTTGAAAGATTAAATTCACCACTAGGTTGAACTGAAGGCTGGTTTAGGACTACTGCATATTTACCAGGGTCAAGTCTATAGATGCCGGAAGCAGTACCCTCCCCAGGGTCGTAATTAGTAGGATTAAAGTCCGTGGAAGTGGTTTGTGAGTTTGTATTGGTGAAGTTCATCAGAACTTGACCAGTTGCAGCATAGTCAATTTGCCCGTTAGAGCCTATGACAGAGCTTGGAAATTGGTTATTTGAAGATTTGAATATGGAGACGCCACTAATTTCATAGGGGTCGGTATATTGACCATCATTTATAAAGTAAAGTAAAAGAGCAGTCGGTCCTAGAACAGTAGGTCTCTCATGCCTAGTTACGACTTGGTATCCGTTAATTTTCATATCGATTCTCCATCCTCTTCATCTCTTCTGAATAAAACTTTAAGAAAGACATCCGTTCTTTTTTAGTCATAGTCTTAACATCAGAATAAGAAAATCCAATTTTGCTTACTAATATGTAGGCTTGTTGGAGCAGATCCTCAGAGGTTAAAGTTTCTGTTAGCTCACTGAAAAAAAACCGGCATCTATCGGTACTGCAAGCGTTTCTTTATGCCCACATTTCCCGCACTTAAATACGAACCTAGGGTCAATGCCATATTTCGTTACCGTAATCTCCCTAAACAAGGTCTTAGCGTCTGCAATTTCCATCCTATCAATAGCCTTAGATATAAATACAGGATCAGTATTGCCATTAAGGGACACTACAAACCTGTATAGGTTCTTGTAGATGGTTTCGGTATCCATTAAGTAGGGTTCTTCTCGATTTCTAGGAAGCCTAATTACAGTCTCTACACCTAATTTAGGTAAAATTATCGTTCTAGGATCTTCGAAAGCATCTGGGATTTGGGTTAGGTTCAGTTGCTTGGATAGCTCAATCTTGGATTTAGATTCATGGCTACAGTGATTGCAGACTACTCCGAACTCGTAATCGTCACCGTAGGAGACCTCTCGTAGCTTCATCAATAAGTAATTCTTATCCATTAAGAGGATTTCATTAACATTAATGCCTTCAACCGTCTTCTCAAGAAGTTCAGTAACAATATCCTTCTCTATGTCCTTACCCGTAAGAATCAATTGCTCATCTAAAAACTTTAATGGGGAAATTTTAATACCATTAAAGTCACTGTAGAACTTACCCTTTGAGGGTAATTTTGTAACAGTCATGGAAGTGTCTTTTACTTTTCCAAAAAGATCATCTAATGCACTGTCTCTTTGACTGGTCACGTCTGCCGTAATTTTTCTAACTTCACTCATAAGATACTCATAGTTTTCTAATAAACTATTATAGTATATGAAGTTGATCGTGGATAACTTAACGACAAAGCTAGAAACAGATAATCCTGAGATTATTGCGACATTACGAGACAAATATTCATTTTCTGTTCCTGGGTATCAGTACTCACCAGCCTACAGGAGTAGAAGATGGGATGGGAAGAAACGTTACTTCAATTCCAGTGGTAAGTTTAGAACCGGACTACTTCCTCGAATCTTAAAAGATCTTGAAAAGATCGGAGCTAAAAATATCGAATGGGAAAATAAGCCAGAGCAAGAGGAGCCTTATATCCCCTCAGTATCAGAGTTTGAATACCGAGAATATCAAGAGAAAGCTATCTACGAATGTCTTAAAAATAAAAGGGCAATTATTGACAGCCCTACTGGATCTGGAAAAACTCTGATTATGGCAGGATGTATCGCTGCCCTACAACATGGTAAAGACCTTACCGCAGTTGTTCTTTTTAGAGAAAAAGGCATCCTAAAGCAGACATACGAATTCTTTAAAAAGTGTGGTATTAGAGATTTAGGATGTAACTCAGGTGAAGGTTACATCCATGGTAAAGTAATGCTTTCTACAGTGCAAAGTGTAGAACGTATAGTAGATACCCACCTACAACAAGCCGAATTGCTTATGGTAGATGAGGCTCACCAATTCTGTAAAGGAGAGACTACCATCGCTGCCATAGAGAGCTTCCCTAATGCCCTCTACAGGCTCGCATTTACAGCAACACCCCCAAGGGAGATATCAAAGGATATCAACGGCAGGATGGTCCTAGAGGGCGCATTTGGACCTGTCTACACAACTAGAACGGCTGAGGATTTAATTAAGGATGGATCTCTCGCTAAACCCATTATCCAGATAGTCGATAACGCCCCTGTTTCCGCAGTTTCAGAAGACCTAACATACCTCGATGTCTACGACCAGTATATAGTAAACTGCAATAAGCGTAACGATATCATTAAAAATATAGTGTTAAAGGTGTATCATTCCAACCCGAATGCAAAAATCCTGATACTTGTAAAGAACCTACAACATGTTGAAAACTTACAATTCAGAATTGGAAATTGTTACACAATTGAAGGTAAGGATGATATCGATGATAGATACAATATTATTAACAAGTTTGTAAAGGATAAGAAAGCTGCTACCATTGTAGGCACTAACGTCATGCAGACTGGCATAAGTATCGATGAGATTACTCATATGATTAATGCTAGAGGATTGTCTGGTGAAGTTCCCACGTTGCAAGGATTAGGTAGGGGTATTCGTAAAGCGGAAGGTAAGGATGAAATGTATTTCTATGATTTCTATGATCGAATACCCTATCTAGAGGGCCATTCAAATCAAAGAATTCACCACTATAAGAGATTAAAATTCGAGGTAAACAATGTCAAATTCTGAAATAATTACTAAACAAGCACAGGTTGATACAATCAACAAAATTACCAAAGATCAATTGAATTCAATTGATGCATGTGTAGATCTACTAAAAGATCTCAAGTCTAACGGTAAAATTAATGAACAGACCGTTAGAAACATAACGAATGTAATGAGAGAGTTAGATTCTCTCCGTGAGCTTTTCTACACCCGCCTATTCAACTCCCTTAAAAGAGGTGATATGCTTTTAGGTTAAGGAGTGACACTAGGTGTATTCTAGTCCAACTCGGTTACTGTTGCGCTGCAATCTAGCCAGCTTGTTCTACCCGAGTCATCAATAAACTCTTCCTCGTAGGTCATATTTAAGCGAGCTTGAGTCTTATCTTCTCTTGTAAAGATGGCATGTCTAGAGGCATCCCACATTACATAAATTTCTGCTTCTGTTAAAGCAGTAGTAAAGTCTGGGCATGTTTGAGTAGACCCTACTGGGTACAGGTGTACGTGTACGGTCATGGGTGATTATGCAATCCTAGTAATAGTTACTGTGGTTCCCGCTAGGAAGTTAGTATTACCACTATTCGATGTAGCATCGATGGTAATGTCCCAAGAACTTCTAACTAACCCCACCCACTCAAAGGAGACGGGTTTTGATTGATGGCTAATAAACGATCCCCCCGTAACAAACAGCCCTGTAGCCCCTCCTACTGCGGTTCCGTTAACCTTGATATTGATAGCTGTGTTTGGATTTGATGTAGAGTTGTATACTATGGCATTTAGGTTAATTTTGTAAATGCCTTGAGTGTCTCCAACATTCCACTTGGCCGTTCCCCCATCTCCCGTAGCAATAGTATAGCTCATAAGGGTATCGTCACCCGCCGCTGCGCCATCAGGAATACTCTTAACTATTTCAATATCTGATGCAGTAGTGATTCCGTTTCCAAGAGTGGTTAGGTTTCCTGCCGAGGATTGAGTTCCCGCAGTACCAAATCTAGTCCAAATAAATTGCCCATGGACGTGAGGGATTCTTTGCACACCTAACGATGTCGCTATTGATCCATCATTATCAACTGTGTTGGCAGTTGGGATGCTTCCAACCGTCAAGTTAGAAACAGTTGCCGTTGAAACCGTCAAGTTCAACGCAGAGGCAGTCGTTGCATTTAAATTCACAGCAGATACGCTGGCAGATGAGACACTAGTGGTTGCATTAAGGATGGTTCCATTTAAAGCCCCTGTCATAGTGCCGCCTGCTTTAGGCAAAGCTGCAACGGCCACGTCTACTACAGCCGTTAACACACCGTCTCTGGTTGCAATGTCTACACCATCAACTGTCCCAGTTACAGCAATATTCCCAGGTACGTGTAGGTTTGTAGCTGTAAGATTTAATGCTGAGGCATTTGTTGCATTCAAGGCTACAGCGGATATGCTAAGGGAGGATACGGAACCTGCTCTTAAAGCGTTATCGACAACTAATGTAGCCATCGGACGAGTACCATCTGAGAGAACATACTGAGTATGATCATCGTCGCCCAGGCCAGCTAATATGCCATGGTCGCATGCAGACAAATCATTACAAGAGAACGCTGTTCCTCCCCCTCCAACTATGAGGGTAGAGGGAGCGTATATGCCACTAGAGAAAACTAAAACTTGCCCCTGAGCGGGGGCAACATTAGCAACATCATCGAGGTCTACTGAGCTAAAGAGTACTTCAATTAACTTATTTGCGTTATTGTTAGTATCGTAGCCAATGGTTAATGGATTTCTATCTGCCATTAGTTATCCTTTTAGCTCTTGTATTGCTCAGGATCTACAGCCTCATCCTCTTCGTCATCCTCTTCGTCATCATCCTCTTCCTCGTCAAAGTCATCATCATCATCATCTTTTAGGATACCTGACAAGAGGTCTTCAAGCTTACTTAAGGCTCCCATGATTTCATTCTCCTCCTCAGGCTCTTCTTCCTCAGATTCAATATCTCCTTCTGGGGGCATTTCATCCTCATCCTCCTCAGGCTCTTCTTCGCCGGGAACAGGCATACCTTCTTCTTCTTCAGGAGCGGCTGGGTCCTCTGGAACGGCTGGATTTCCTTCAGGGGTCATCTCCTTGGCCGCATCATCCTTTACTGCTTTGGCCGCGTCATTAGCGTCCATCGCTGGTGGAGCTTCAGAACCACTATCCATGGGATCTTCAGATCCTAGCTCAGGCTCCGACTCCATATCTTGAGTTTGAGAATCAACGCTTTGATCGGCTAAATCAGCTAGCTTAGGCGAAAGCATTTTTAAAACTTGACCAATCTTTCCGAGATCTTCTGCTACCCTAGAGAAATCCATGTAATCCATGAGGCTAGCTTCATTTAAAGATTCTAAACAATCAGCTTCATAAAAAACTTCATTTAGGAAGTCGGCCAAATCAATGGTCTCCGCACCATCCTTAGTAGGAAGAATGTTGGCAAGCTCAAGTAAGCTTCTTCTTAAAAGAGAGTTTTTAGGAGCTTCAGCAGCTAACTGCTTGAGAATCTCAGACTCGGTTATTGCTAAACTTCTAAAAGTAGGTACATCAGTTAGCTTTTTAACGTCGATCCCATATTTCTCGTTCAATGTATCAAGCACGAACGATTTAACACCCTTCTTCATACGATAAACGTCACCAGCAAATTGATTAAGATCGCGAGCTTTAACCGAATTCTCATTCAAAGATAACGAGTTCTTAATAATTTCAGTAATTTGTTTCTTGGTAGCGAGAGCAAAATAAGGCACTTCAGTTATTGTCTGCGCCACCTGATGGCGAACAGTTTCCTCGTCTCTTTCAAATACCATAGAAGCAAGCTCTTGCACTTGCTGGTTGTCTATCCAGATGCTTTCGAAGAGTTGTTTTGCCTCTAGTAGCTCTTTTTGAACTAGTTCTTTTCTGCATAGGTGTTCATAAAGATCGACTCTCCCCTTAACGGAAACTTTGAATTGTTTGTCTTCTTTAATTTGACTAACTTCCATCTTTGGAAGATCAAAAGACGTAGCTACCAGAGTAGCTAACTTCATACCATTCCTAATTTTAGGAGTTTGGGAGACAGCCTTATTCTCCCTAAGGAATTCAATAAGTTGATCTTTTAATTCAGATAACCTACTAAACTCTTTAGACGATGTAATTGAGGTTTGCTCTCCAAATCTATTAATCTTCTCTTGAAGTCTTTTATTTATTCTTTCGTAAGACATCTTAGCCTCGTAAAGAGAGAGGATCTTATCAAAGGAACCTTCAGCATGAGGATAATCATCTTCTAAAAGATTAGAAAGAAGACCAGAGATCTTGCTGTTTACAGTAGACTCATAAATCTTTTTATCTTCTAACACATTAGCGTTTTCAACTTGAATCTTAGAAAGTTTTAGAGAAGGCGAGAAAGAATACTTACCACTAATAACGCTACCGTTTTCAGTTAAGTAGGTAACCACACCATCTTCAACGCCAAACATTTCGACGTTTTCTCTTAGAGTTCTAGCTAAGTAATCACCAATTTTAATTAGATTACTAAATTCTTTACCTCGATTTTCAATAAGATTCGTTAACATGATATAAAAACTTTATCAAAATTATTTAGACTGTTGTTCCTTGTCTTGTTTGTTAAAATGCTCGCTACTCTCGAAGGATTCCAAAAGAACCAACAATTCATCATCACAACCTGATTCAATAGCCAAAGACTTCATGGCTTCAAAATCCAGGGATTTAGCTTCTGCGACCGGAGGTGGTGGTTCAGGAGCTACTTCCTCGCCCCCTGGAGGGACAGCCCCTCCTGCCCCAGGAGCACCACCCATCATTGCTTGCCCGAAGATGGGACTATTCATATCCTCCTGCAAGCCGTTCTCAATATCTTCAATTTCATTATCAGCAAGCTGATAATAGTCTTTGTAGATTTTCTTCATTGGGAAGATGTTCAAACCCTTAACAGCTTGAACAATTCTAGTTTTCTGCTCGTCAGTCTCTAACTGTCTCTTGATCGCCATATCCGAAGGAGCAGGTAACTTAATCTTCAACTCATCAATTAATACAGTAGGAAATCCACGTAGAATTAGGTGTCTTTTTGCTAAGGTCTCAAGACCAATCTCAATAGACTTTTGGATTCTAGTGATGACTCGGGCAAACTTAACGTCTAATTGTGATAAATTAGCTTTCCGCTCAGGATTGTTGTCTTTTTCAACAATGTAGTCCTTGGGAATCTTCAAAGCCGCAAGAAGCTTATCTCTGAAATACTTAACATCATCAACCTCTCCGAGGTTCTCAGCCCCCTTCAAGGTGTCGATCTTAGTTCCAGAACTCTTACCATTGACGGCAATGTAAAAGTCTTCATCGGCTGCGAGAGCATTAAAATTTTCTTCAATGTTTCCCGTTTGAGAGTTATAACTCTTTCGCTTCTTAAACTTATCCATTTGCTTTTTAATATGCATTTCGGACTTAGAAGCGGGAAGTGAACCAGTGTCAATGTAGAAGATACGACGTTCAGGGGCACGAACCAGACGATAGATGAGCATGGCATCTTCCATCATCTTAAGGCTCTTATACGTCACTCTGGCGGCAGCAGCTATGGATTTACCGTAAGGGTAATGAGTTGGGTCTGATGTATGAAGTCTAAAGTGAACAATCTGACCTGGGTCAAGATTTATCATATGGGTGTCATCTAAACGAGGACCAATGCTCCCATAACTAGACCAGTCGTTTTTCTTGGGAACTTCTTGAATAAATTCCTTAAGGTAACCAAACTCATCCTCCAATCTAAAGATAAAGGCCGGGTTAAGGATCTTAATTCTTTGAATACCTCTTTTAGCGTTATTTAGATCAATAATGGTCTCAATGAACATGTCCCCATACTTGACCACATTTCTTGAGATATCCCAAAGATACCTAGTCATGTTGACCTGATCAAACATTTTGGAGACTTCCTTTTTGACCATCTCATCGTCGGTCACAATCTTCCAAGGAGTCCCGTCTATATTCTCTTGGGTGCAATCGTCACTGTAAATATCAAAAGCAGAAGATATCTCAGGGTATCCGTCCATATCCTCATACTCTTTGTACCTCTTCTTACGATCATGTTCTACTTGGGGAAGGATCGGATAGAACGTTTTCTCATGGTTGAATTCGGATGCAATCTTAATAACATCTTTATTCTGGACTGCGTCCCCTTGCATGGGCTTAGGTGCGGATACACTCCTTTTCGTAACAGGATCAATGTATTGGTCATCCTTGATGTCCTCAACTTCCCTTGCAAAGAACTTTTTAAAGAACCTGCCGATTAACCCGTAAGGTTTATTGTAAGGTTGCTGAGGGTCTGAAAACTGTGTAAAGCCTTCTGCTCCTTCTCTTATTTTCCTATCAGCCATTTAATATTCTCTTCTGTTAACCCATCCGTGGAGGTGGCTACCTTATATGTATAAGCGTTCTGTATGTTCTGTGGGATATAAGTTTTATCTTCTGCTTTCTCGATGAATGCATTTCCTCTTAAGTTGTTAAAAACTTTAATAGCGGTAGCAAATGCCATAATTAAATCGTCATGACAGTTAGTATCAGGCTTAATCTTCCCTGTTTCTGAGTCAATAATGAATGTTAACAACTCATTTATGAGTCTCTCAGAGTTAATTAAAACCCTGCCAGACCGGATATTGTGCTCAAGATCAGCCAAAAGAGTCTCCTTATTCTTCTGAGTAATCATAATTCCAATGTCTCGGTTGTCATCCATTACCAAGTTTTCATATTCTAACTCTTCCTGTAGGAAGTATATGAGATTGTTTCCAATGCCATTCCTCTCAGGACATACAAAAGCGACGTTGTAAAGATTCGCCTCATCTGCTATAATTCTAGCGAACTCATTAATTGGAGTTCTGTTTGAATAGAATTCAGCAACTTGCTTACCATTATAGATGTCAATAATATGGAAGGCTGAGTAATCTCTCTCTCGACCGATAGATGGGTCAGCGGCTAATACATACTCATGGTTCGGTTGAGGATCCTCCCAAACACGCATCTTATTGTTGTATTTGACCCAGTAATCTTTATTGCAGTTTTCTTTTAAGTTTTTAAGAATTTCTCCCTCGATGTAAGTCTCACCAGTTCCTAGGAAGCTTGCCTCATACTCCTGCAACCATTCTTTATAGCTGTGCTTACGTCTGGTATGTTCTTCCCACTTGTCCACAATAATTGGGGGATTGCAAGATTCCATATGCTCATACAGCCATTCAAAGCCTTTGTGTCGTTTATACTCTGGATGCTCTGACCATTTAATATCAATTGGGTGGAATCCATTGTCTCCTTCAATTGCTTGTGTATACATCTTATGAAACCAGTTACCGATGCCATTAACTGTGGACAAGCATACTACGCGCCCTCCTGTGGACGTTGTAGGCCCCACTGCGGCCCAAATAGTATCAATGTGCTCAATGAATGCCGCCTCATCTAATATGAGCAGAGAAGCCGATATAGAGCGTCCTGACTGCTTTCCTGAAGCTTTGGATTGAATAGATGATCCATTTTCAAAGGAAAGCGTATGGTCGTTGTCCCTGGTTGACTTTGGCTTCATCCAGAAGGGAAGTTCCTCATACATGATTTTAATACGTGATATGACCTCTTTAGCTTCTGCATCACCCTTAGATAAGATCGCAACTCTCTTGTTTGTGCCAAAGATGCAAAAGTGAAGAGCATAAGCTGCCATGAGGGTCGTACATCCGGCCTGTCTGAATTTTCTAAGAATTGTTAATCGGTAATCTTGAAACTCATCTAGGATCCTTGTCTGGAAGGGGTATAGCTTGAAATTTACCAATCCCCGCATCGGGTGTACTACTTTAATGTAGTTGTTTGTAAAATATTCGCAATCTCTAGAACATTTCTTAAATTCTTCAGTAATAAATTCAATATCTTCTCTATTATTATTCATGATATACTTCTCTATATGTAGTAGAAAGAATAAACAACCTAAATCATTACAAAGTATTATCGACTATTGTGGTAATCATGATTATTTAAATATTAAGGTATGTTACGATTCTCCTTCTATTTATGAAGGACATAAACAAAACTTAAAGTCGTTTAATGAGTTTAAGTCTCTAAAGGATACAGATATTATAGTTATGTGTCATGATGATATAGAAATCATATCACATCATAATGACCTTATAAATTACTTAAAGTATGTACGTAAACCTGGAGTAGGTTTCCTAGGATTAGCAGGAGCATGTCTTATGCCTCCAGATGGAGCTTGGTGGAACGCAAGGCATAAAGGGAATGCAAGAGGATTTGTATTACAGGGTGTTTCCAAGGAAACCATGACCCCTAATTACTTTGGTAAATCGGGTCAAGTAGTTGTTCTTGACGGTTGCTTTTTAGCTGCGAGTTATGCTACAATTAAAAAGGTAGGTCTTGATGAGCCAGAGTATTTAAAGACTGGTTGGGACTTCTACGACATCCATCTAACATACAAAGCCTATTTGGACGGATATTCTAATTACACGGTGCCTATAATTGCAATGCATGAATCATCTGGGCAGATGCGAGAAGGTTGGTATGAGGCGCGTAAAAAATTTATGACTAAGCACTCGGCAACACTACCTTACTCGAAGTTAGTGATTAGTAAGACAGACGGATTACCTTAATGGAATATTTAGTAAGTGTGTTAATTTGGATCCTAGCATGTTATGGTATGACAACCATAATTGTTAGCTCAGTGTTGTTTGCCCCCATTAGGAAGGCCGTTGAAAAAATTTCCCCTATACACAAACTAATTAATTGTATGTTGTGTATGGGCTTTTGGGTTGGAATGTTTTGGGGCGGACTATTTTGGGACCCCTTCTCTAAGGTAGATACCTTCTACCCTTTGAGACTCCTATTCGATGGTTGCTTTGGAGCCGCAACTACTTGGATCATCTACTTAAAGGTGTATCCATTAATGTATGGCAAGTGAGGGGAGTCAACACCCGCCAGCACAGTTCGTGACGGGTCTAATTCCAAATCTAACTTTAAGTAACATATCAATATTATATAGTAAACTTACTTATTCCGATATCTTGCTTTCCCAGCAGCA
>Ga0209535_1000190_pt1 | contig 41867 bp, 40 predicted proteins | sample LinPmetageLP28_FD_184041 | JGI IMG/M metagenome (GOLD analysis project Ga0209535, IMG submission 184041) | Marine viral communities from the Pacific Ocean - LP-28 (SPAdes) (version 2) | ecosystem: Environmental > Aquatic > Marine > Oceanic | place: Pacific Ocean | collected 2009-08-22
AAACTCTTTATACAATTCTTCCAAAGCAAAAAATTGCTTCTGTTGATCTAACTAATTCTAATTTAACTATTAGAAAGCAGTTTGACGTTAATATTACTGCTAACTCTACTGGTTCTGTTTCTTCTGGGTCTGCTCTCGAAACTTTCTTACCTTTTGATGAGGAAAGGTATGTTCTCATTAGAACTGATGGCGTCACTGAAGCATTAAGTGCAGATAAGTTTACATTTGGTTCTGGCGGAACAATTGTAACAATTAATGGTTTAGGAACTAATAGTCCTGCTAAGTTGATTGCTACTCTAAGAAAAACAAATGTAAAGTCTAAAATTAAGAATAGAAATAAAGTAAAGACAATTACTGTTTCAAAATCAAAATATCAGCAATCGGGTATTGGAGCAACCACTTCAAATGATGGTCTTACTTATGGTACTGGTTATGGTACTAGAGTTCAAGACCAAGAAGTTTGCTTACTTCTTCCAGATGTATTTAAAGTTCATGGAGTTTTTGAATCTTCAACAACATCCGATGCAAATCTTCCAAAACTAACTCTTACTTCACTTTCTGGACCTACTAATAAGACTGGCGATCTTTTAGATGGAGAAGAGTTTACAAGTAGCAATAGTAATTTTGTTGGAATTTATCTCAATTCTGTTGATGATTTGAATATCAATTTTATTGCTCAAAATGGTAAGAATTTAGTTGCAGGTGAAACAATTACCTTTAAAGACTCTGGAATCACTGCACTTGTATCAGTAATTGATAACGGAGATAATAATATCAGTGCGAATTTTACCTTTGACAATGGACAAAGAGATACAATTTATGATTATTCTAGAATCATTAGAAAGTCAAATGTTAAGGAACCAGAAAAGAGACTGAAAATTGTCTATGAGTATGCAGATTTCTCGTCATCTGATACTGGAGATATCACTACAGTTAATAGTTATGATGCTTTTGGATACTGTCGTCTTCCCAAGATAAATGGAGTTAGTGTTTCTGACATAATTGACATTAGACCCAGAGTTTCTGAATTTACCTCAACAACTTTATCTCCATTTGAATTTAATGGTAGAGAGTTTACTGCTGATGGAAACTCTGCTGCTAATGTTCTAGCTTCAGATGAATCTATTCTTCTAGACTATTCATTCTACTTACCTAGAATTGATAAAATTTACTTAAGTAAAGATGGAACTTATCAACTAATTAAGGGAATTGCTGCCGAAACTCCGCTTCCACCAAATAATATTGAAAACTCTTTAGAAGTTGCAACATTAACTCTTCCTGCATATCTTTGTAAGGTAGAAGCAGTTGATGTTTCTCTGAATAGTCATCCAAGATATACGATGGCTGATATTAAGAAACTTGATACCAGAATTAAAAATCTTGAATTCTATACATCACTTTCGATGATAGAATCAGACACTTCAAACCTCTTTATTAGAGATGTAAATGGACTCAATAGATTTAAGTCTGGATTCTATGTTGATGATTTCTCAACAACAAGAACTCAAATTAAGAAAACTATTGTCAAGAATAGTATTGATATTAAAAATTCAGTATTGAGACCATCTCACTATACTGATGAAATTGATTTGGTTCTTGGTTCCAATACACTTATTGGAATTGGAACAGTTTCTGACCCAACTGTTGATCAAGCATTTGCTACAGATTTGTCTACAGCAAACATCACAAAAACAGGTAGAGTTCTTACATTAGATTATGGAGAAATTTCATATATTAATCAGAATTTTGCATCTAGGACCGAAAATGTAACTCCATTCTTGGTTAATTATTATGCAGGAACTATTGAACTCAATCCAGCTTCGGATACTTGGTGTGATACCACTAAACTTGCTGCAAAGACTATTGAGGTTGAAGGCAATTATATTAAAACGATGTCACAATTGGAAGCAGAGGGACACGATCCAAAATCTGGATATAGTCCTATTGTTTGGGGTTCTTGGCAGACTACCTGGACGGGTGAAGAGACCAAGAAACATAGCGATAGTGCTTGGCAAGGAAACCAATTTATTAGAACAGATTTTCAGACAGTAACAAAAACTGGATCGAAAACTAGAAACGGAACAAGAAAACTTACTAAAGAAATATTTGATGATATATCTTTAGGAAATAATACACTTAGCACTCAAATTGTACCGTACTTAAGGTCAAGAAATATTGAGTTTACCTCAAAGAGAATGAAACCATTTACTAGATTACATGGTTTCCTTGATGGTCAAGATGTAAATGAGTACATTATAGCAAAATTATTAGAAATTGAAATGACTTCTGGTGTTTTTGAACCAGGAGAAACTGTAGAGGGAAGAATTATTTTCACGGATTCTAATCTCAGTCCATCACAGACTGCACTTCAAAATCAACTTGATTCTCTTTCTGGTTCATCAAATATGCCCATCCGCAGTTGTGGACTTAATTTTGAAGAAGTTGAACCAGTTTTAGTATCACTAGATAGAAGTACTCCTCAAATTTCATTTAGAGTTGCACAATCTAACCATAAATATGGTCCATATAATGATGCTACGACAGTATTTGTTAATAATCCTTATAACAAAGATCAGATTATTCCCAAAGCATATTCATCAACTTCTACTATTCTGAATATTGATACATTCAGTTTATCTGAAAAAAATACCAATGATTTCTTTGGATATATTCAAGTTGGTATGAAACTTGTTGGCAAAACAAGTAAAGCAGAAGCAAAAATTGTTAATGCGAGATTATTTACAGATATTAATGGAACTGTACTTGGCACAGTTTTTATTCCAGATCCAAATGTGGCAACTAATCCACGTTTTGAATCAGGAACAAAAGTCTTTAGACTTACTAGTGATAGAAACAATTCACAAATTCCTGGATTTGTTACTACTAGTGCCGAAGAAAGATTTGAGTCTAGAGGTACTTTAAATAAAACTCAAGAGAATATTTTATCGGTAAGAAATGTTAGAGTAGAAACTCAAACACAACAAGAGTCTAATTCAGTTACTGAGGATAATACAACTACAGTAGGAACAACGGTTGTTGGAACATACCAACCACCATCAACTGGCGGTGGCGGTGGCGGCGTGACGACCCCAACGCCCGAATCAGGAACAGAAACTTTTATTCCTGTAATATCATCTACTGCAAACACGGTTAATCCTGCGGCGCAAAACATTAATCAAACAGTTCTTAATGGTGTACAGGCGGCTTACGTCGATATATTGGGCAGAAGACCTGAAACGGGTGGCGAATCATATTGGGCTAGCACAAGATATCCAGAACTAGTATCTCAGGGTTTAACTCAAGCACAAGCACTTGCCCAAATTAGAACAGATATTGCAAGTGGTCCAGAAGCAATATACATCGGTAAGGGAACTATTGCAGCACAGCAAGCACAATATCAGGTTACACGAACTACATCATCTCCTGGTTCAACACGTACTAGTAGAGCAGTTTCTTCAGTTGATTCTAGAGGAGTAGAGCAGAATACTGCAACAAATGCCAGAGATTCCTTGATTATAGCATCTTATAGAAAAAATCTGGGCAGAACGCCAGCGGCTTCAGAAATTAGAGATTGGGTAGGACACGTGAAGACCCATGGTGGTGGTCTTAACGATATTCTACATGGAATTGCAAACTCTACCGAAGCAAACCGTCGTAGATGTTCAAATGGTAGAGATCCTCTTGGACAATCCTTCTTTGTTAATGAAAATAGTGGTATCTTTGTAACTTCTGTAGATGTTTACTTCAGAACAAAAGACGCAAGTTTGCCAGTTACAGCACAACTTCGTCCAACAAAACTTGGAATTCCAACTAGCGAAATATATCCATTCAGTGAAGTTGTTATCGATCCTGATGATGTTGTAGTTTCTGATGATGCGTCTCTTTCTACCAAAATTACATTCAAGTCTCCAGTTTACTTAACTGGTGGTGAATATCATTCTATAGTACTGCTTTCTGATAGTAATGAATATACTGTTTGGATTTCTAGACTTGGTGAAATTGATGTAACCTCTGCAAATGAAGATGAATCTAGACAAGTTGTTGTTACTACACAACCACTTCTTGGTTCTCTGTATAAGTCACAAAACGGAGAAACTTGGAATCCAAGTCAATATGAGGATCTTAAGTTTAACTTAAATAGAGCAATATTTTCTCCTCAAGGAACAGTTAATTTCTATAATCCAATTACAAATATCGATACAGATGCTTCAAAATTTGTAATCAAGGACGCTATAGAAATTTCTTCTAAGAGAATTAGAGTTGGTCTTGGTTCTACCCTACAAGAACCAAATTTGACTTTTGGAAACACTATCAGTCAGCACGGTTCTAATGCAACTGGCAACTATATTGGTTCTGCAGGAACAGCAACTGGTCCCTTAACTATTACTAACTCTGGTATTGGTTATACTCCTTCTTCTGGTTATTTTGTATATTCAAATGTTACTGCCAGCAATGTCACTGGAACTGGAAGAGATGCAACTGTAAACCTTGCTATTGAAAATGGAGTTGCTCTTGCGGCAACCATCTCTAATGGCGGAACTGGATATTCTGTAGGTGATGTATTGACGGTAACTAATATTGGTTCAAATGCTCTCGGACGAAACATCAGACTCTCAGTTGGTGATATTACAGGGGTCAATGAACTGATTATTGATAATGTTCAAGGAGACTTTCTGGTTGGATCTGCTGGAACAATGAGTTACATCAACAATTCTGGTATAACTACAGACATCAATTCAAGTAGTGGTGCAAATGTTACCATACCCGTAGCACCAACTAATGTAACCGATGGTCTACACATCAAGGTTAATCAAAAGAACCACGGTATGCATTCTACTATCAATAGAGTTCAGATTGCTGATGTTGCTGGAGACGTTCCGTCAACCAAATTGACTGCAAACTATCCAACATCTTCTACTGCTGACATTACTGTTGCAGATGCAAGCAACTTTGGAACATTTGAGAACGTGGGAGTTGGAACTACTAATCTTGGATATGCTAAGATTGGCGAAGAAGTCATTTCTTATAGCGGAGTATCTGGCAATAATCTGACTGGAATTACTCGTTCTGTTGATAACACTCTTGCGTTTGGATATGACACTGGGGACTTCATTCAGAAGTATGAATTAGGGTCTGCTTCTCTTCGTAGAATCAATAAGGTTCATAACTTGGCAGATTCTACACTAACAGATTCTATTGGATTAGATTTCTATAATATTAAACTTGATATGTCAGAAGATGGTGTAGACAGAAGTGTTGGAACAAGTTTTCCAAAACTTTATCTCAATAGCACCAAGTCCGCAGGCGGAAATAAGATTAAGACTACTGAAAACATTCAGTATGAAATCATCACACCAATTGTTGAAAATATTACTCCTCAAGGAACTAATATTGAAGCACAGGTTAGAACGATTAGTGGCACTAGTATTGATGGAACTGAAATTTCTTATATTGATAAGGGATTTGAATCAATTTCATTGAATGGAGAGAACTATCTGGATTCTTCAAGACTTATTGCATCTAGAATCAACGAAACCAACTTGCTTCCTACTGTACAAGGAAATAAATCATTGACTCTTGCATTAACATTAACGTCTGCGAACTCCGCTCTTTCTCCTGTTATTGACTTGAATCGTGTCGCAATGATTCTTACCTCAAATAGAGTCAACAGACCAATCACAAATTATGTAACTGATAATAGAATTTCAAACCTCCTTAATGATCCGAACGCATTTGTTTATGCATCTACTCCAATTTCCTTGGAAGCACCTGCAACTGCAATTAAGATCTTCATGGCTGCGAACATCAATAGATTCAGTGATGTCAGAGCATTATACGCAATTGCAAATGAAGAAACTGATCAATTAATCTATCAACCATTCCCAGGTTATTCAAATCTCCTCCAGAGTGGTCAGGTCATTGATAGTTCGCAAAACGATGGTTCTCCGGATAAGTTCTTTACTAAGTCGGATACACTCGCACTAGTTGAAAGTCAAGTAAGATACACTGACCTTGAATTTACAATTGACAATCTACCATCCTTTAAATTCTTCAGTGTAAAACTTATTGGTACTTCAACCAACCAAGCATATCCACCAAGAATTAGGGACTTTAGAACCATCGCCCTTGCATGATTATGGACTATACAAAAGTAGAGGGTCACGTAAGTCTTGTACGTGACCCCAGTACAAACGCAATTCTAAATGTAAACATGAATGATTATGAAAAGTATATTGCTCAAAGACAAGAAAAACAAAAAGAAGATCACAGAATAAAAAACATCGAAAGTGAAGTTTCTGAGATTAAATCAAATCTTGACGAAATCAAAGATCTTCTTAAAAATCTATCCAAATAATTTGTAATCTAAGTCGTTCCCTAAATATTACAGGATAAGTTGTACAAATGGCGCAACCAGCATCTAGACAAGAATTAATAGATTATTGCAAAAGGCAATTAGGAGCTCCAGTTCTTGAAATTAATGTTGCCGATGAGCAAGTAGATGATCTTGTAGATGATGCGCTGCAATATTTTCATGAAAGGCATTTTGATGGAGTAGTGCAGACATATTTAAAATATAAGATAACTCAAGAAGATATTGACAGAGGGAAGGGAACAAATTCAGTAGGTATTGTAACAACAACAGCAGATGCAACTATTGTTGGAACAGCAACAACATTTAGTTATACTGAGAATAGTAATTACATTCAAGTTCCTCCTTCAGTAATTGGTGTTAATAAAATTTTTAGATTTGATAGCAACACAGTATCAGGTGGAATGTTCAGTCTAAAATATCAATTGTTTTTGAATGATATATACTTCTTCAGTTCGATGGAGATGTTGACATATGCAATGACAAAAACAACTCTTGCTGATATTGATTTTTTATTAAATACTGAAAGTCAAATTAGATTTAATCAAAGACAAGATAGATTATATTTAGATATAGATTGGAGTACTATTTCAGTAGATGAATATATTATTTTAGATTGTTGGAGACTTTTAGATCCCAACGATTTTATAAGAGTTTATAATGATTCATTCTTAAAAAAATATTTGACATCATTAATTAAAAGACAATGGGGACAAAATTTAATTAAATTCCAAGGAGTTAAACTTCCTGGTGGTATTGAACTAAATGGAAGGCAAATTTATGATGATGCTCAGAGAGAACTTGACCAGTTGTTGGAGAAGATGTCTAATACATATGAACTTCCACCTTTAGATATGATTGGATGATATGCTTAACCCATTTTTCCAGCAAGGTTCAAAAACAGAACAGTCTTTAATACAAGACTTAATTAATGAACAACTCCGTATGTATGGAGTAGAAGTTTATTATATTCCAAGAAAATATGCTACAACAAATACTATTATAAGAGAAGTTATAGAATCTAAATTTGATGATGCACATCCTCTTGAAGCATACCTAAACACTTATGAGGGATATGATGGACAAGGAACTATTCTGTCAAAGTTTGGTGTTCAACCTTTAGATGATTTAACTCTTACGATCTCAAAAGAAAGGTTTGAAGAGTATATCACTCCTCTTACAAAGAACTTAGCAGATATTGAACTTGCCACTAGACCAAAAGAAGGTGATTTAATATATTTTCCATTAGGAGATAGACTTTTTGAAATTAAGTTTGTAGAACACGAAAAACCATTCTACCAACTTCAAAAAAACTATGTCTATGAACTGACTTGCGAACTCTTTAGATATGAAGATGAAGTTCTTGATACTGGAATTGATAAAATTGATGATAATGTTAAGGATGAAGGTTATATTCAAACTCTGACTCTTGTTTCTAGCGCAGCAACAGCAACAGCAAATACTTATATTGTTAGTGGTGGTGTAAGACTCTTTACACTTTCAAATAGAGGTGACGGATACTCTTCAGCGCCAAGAGTTGCTATTTCTTCTGCACCAGCTGGTGGACTCACTGCTGTTGGTGTTGCAACTATGATTGGCGGATTAGTTGACTGTACTGGAGATAAATCAGATTCTAAGGTTCAGGGTGTAGAAGTAGTGAATGCTGGTTATGGGTACACTGTAGCACCTTCTGTGGCGTTCTTTGGGGGCGGTGGAGCAGGTGTAGCAGCAACCGCTACAATCGGAGATGGTGTCATTGGTATTGTCACTGTCACAAGCGGTGGTTCTGGATATAGCACTGCACCAGGTATTTCCTTCACAAACGAAGTATTCCTTTCTGGAGTTGCGACTGCTACAGCAAGGGCACACGCATACATCAGTGGTGCGGGTATTGTAACAGCAGTCTACATTACAAATGCTGGTCTTGGATATAGTGTTACTCCAACTGTTCAAATTTCTGCACCAATTGGTTTTGGCGCAACTGTTGGAATTGGCACATTTGCTTATAACGAAGTTATCACTGGAAGTGTAAGTGGAAATACTGCTCGCGTGCGAGAGTGGGATGCAACAACAAATACTTTAGAAGTTGCAAATCTCACTGGAGATTTCTTATCAAGTGATATTATTCAAGGTGCAGAATCTGGAGCAATTTATAAGATTAGAGTTGTCAATACAGACAATCTTGTAGATCCATACGCTCAAAATGATATCTTTGAGAGTGAAGCATCTAGTATTCTTGACTTCAGCGAACGCAATCCTTTTGGTAATCCATAAATAGTATATCGTATTGGTTGAAAAATGTTTGAGTATTTTTACCACGAAATATTAAGAAGAACCGTCATTGGATTTGGATCACTCTTCAATGATATCAATATCCGTCATACGGATTCTTCTGATAACACTGTAAGTGAACTTAAGGTTCCACTTGCATATGGTCCTACTCAAAAGTTTCTTGCCAGACTGGAGCAAGTAGCAGACCTGAATAAATCAACTCAACTTTCTCTCCCAAGAATGTCTTTTGAGATGATTGGTTTGAATTATGATCCTTCCAGAAAAGTATCCTCTACTCAAACATTTATTTCTGCCCTTGGTAGTGATAAGAAAAAGGTACGAAAGACCTTTATGCCCGTTCCATATAATATGGCATTTGAGTTAAGCATATATTCAAAATTAAATGATGATATGCTTCAAATTATAGAGCAGATTTTACCATATTTTCAACCTTCATATAATCTGACTGTTGATCTTGTAGATCAAATCGGAGAGAAGAGAGATATTCCTGTGATATTTGAAGGTATTACAATGTCTGATGACTATGAAGGCAACTATCAGACAAGAAGGTCTCTTATCTATACTTTAAGATTTACTGCAAAGTCTTATCTATTTGGTCCAATCTCCGATCCTTCCAAAGATATCATCAAGAAGGTTTCTATGGGATATATCACTGGAGAAAAAACAGATACACCAACCAGAGATGTTACATACAGTGTTCAACCAAGGGCAACGGAAAGTTATTCAAACAACGTTGTAGCAACGCTTTCTGCTGATATTACAGACATCGCAACTGTCATTCAAGTTAGTGATGCAAACTCTATTGCAGTTGGCGGAGTTCTTGTTATTGATAATGAGAACTTCCGCGTTGCATCTAAGTCTGGAACTAAGATTACTGTTGAAAGAGGATATGACTCTACAACTTCTACTAACCACGTATTAGGAGTAGATATTAAGTTAATCACTGCAGCAGATGCAGACCTTATCCAATTTGGCGACAACTTCGGTTTTGATGAGATTTGATTTCTATGGCAACTAAATTTGACGATTTAAATGACACTTTTCATGTTGCAGGAGATATAGTTCCAGCAGCAACAGAAAAAACTGAAATTATTCCTAAACAAGAAAAACCTGAGAGACCAGTTTTAGATGATGTTAGGAAGGATTATGAATATACAAGAGGAAATTTATATTCAATTATCGAAAAGGGTCAGGAAGCAATCAATGGTATTCTTGAATTAGCACAAGAAAGTGAGATGCCAAGAGCATATGAAGTTGCTGGTCAACTTATCAAGAATGTTTCTGATGCAACAGATAAATTAATGGATTTGCAGAAAAAGTTAAAGGATGTAGAGGAAGAATCTAAATCTAAAGGTCCTCAAAATGTAACCAATGCACTTTTTGTAGGATCTACTGCAGATTTAGCAAAAATGCTTAAGCAACAAAAAACAGACGATAAATAGTTAAAAAAATAAAATGGCAGCAACTCCTGCAGCAAATATAACAATACCTCAAGGTGCAGATTTCAGTCAGGTTTTTACCGCAAAAGAAACTGATGGATCTGTAAGGGATTTAACTGGTTATTCTGGATCTGCTAAAATTAAAAAGCATCCAGGTTCATCATCTTCTAGTGATTTTACCATTGGTATTACAAGCACTTCTGGAGAAGTTTCTATTGCAATGACATCAGGAGTAACTGTTGCCCTTAACTCTGGTAGATATTATTACGATATAAAAATTGTGTCTGGTATAGGTACAGTTTCTCGTCTTGTAGAAGGAATGGCATTTGTCACTGCCGGTATCACAACCTGAGAATTTTAATAAATAGGGCAGGAAGAAAAATTCCAAAGTACCCCTGTTGCTAATAAAATGTCTAAGGATGAGTTGCCGTCAATAGAAGATTTTAATAGAGATGATAACCTTCCTTCTGTAGAAGATTATGCAGAAGAGAAAGCAGGAGAACTTCCTTCTGTAGAAGATTATGCAGAAGAGAAAGCAGGAGAACTTCCTTCTATCAAAGATTTTATTGCAGAGGAGAAAGCAGGAGAACTTCCTTCTGTAGAAGATTATATAGAAGAGAAAGAAGAAATATTAACTGAAGCGACTCAAACGATTGAGGATGCGGATGGAAATTCGTTTACAGAAGTAAAAGATATTGTTCCACCTTGGCCAGAACTGGTTAAGATGATTAATGATATTAGGGAAGATATTCCCAACATTCCAGAAATTAAATATTACGATAAAGAACTTAAAGATCTTGCAGAGCAAATTTCTAGAGTTAGAGATGAGATTCTTGAAGTTCCAGAAGTAAGATACTACGAAAAAGAAGTTGAAACAATCTGCGAACAAATTGATCTTGTCAGGGAGCAAATCAAAGACCTTCCGGAGGTCAAGTATTATGATGAACAAGTCGATGCAATTGAAGATAGAATTGATACTCTCCAGACAGAAGTAATCAATCTTCCCGAAATAAAGTACTATGATAAAGAAATTGAAGCAATCTGTTCATCAATTGACCAGGTTCGTTCAGAAATCCCAACATTTCCTAAGTGGATTAATGAAGTAGATGAAGTTCCCGACTTCTCCTGGATTGATAAAACTTTCAGAGTTGTTGATGAAGACTTTGCTAAAGTTAAAGATAGTATTGGCACTTTAAAAGAAAATATTCAACTTGACATTGAAAAATTAGTTGAAGAAAACGAAGTAAAGCATTTTGAAAATAGCGTTCAGTTTGGAACCGAAGTAAAAGATCTTGACACCAAGTTAAGCGAAGAAAAGGATAAAATTTGGAAGGAACTTCATAGTTCCTCAATGAGAATTTGGGAATATCATAAGGAGTTTAAAGATGATGATAAGAAGTTAAAAAAGCAAGTAAAAAATGAATATAATTCTCTAAAAAATCAAATTGAAGAGAGACTTGTCAAGTACAATGTTGACAATGTAAAAACTGATGAGTTGCTTCTTAATTACTTTAATGAATTAAAAGAAGAGGTATCTTCAATTGTAATTCCAGAAGTCAAATATTATGATAATGATATCAAAGGTGTCAAAACCGAATTAAAAGAACTCAAAAATCTTGTAAAACTTATAAAGGTAGAGCAAAAAGAATTGCAGGAGGGTTTGCTAAATGAACCCCCAGATAAAAAATTATCTGTAGATGGACAATCTGATCCACTAACTCCAATAGATAGGCAGTTTCCAGACCTTAAAACATTAGCAGATCATTACAGATTATTCATTACTAGAACTCAACAGCAACTTGCCACAATGGGTGGTGGTGGTGAAGTTCGTCTTGAATTTCTCGACGATCTTGATAGAGATACTGCATTAGTAGATGGAAAGTTTTTAAAATATCAAGCGTCAACTAAAACATTTGTTGGTGCTGATGCAAGTGGTGGAGATTCGACATTAGATGATGTTTTAACTGCGGGTAATACATCATCAATAGGAATGTCTGTTGGTTTTATCACAGCAACTAATATTATTGCATCTACTGCTACTTTTAGTGGCAATGTAAATGTTGGTGGAACCATTACATATGATGATGTAACTAACGTTGACTCACTTGGATTAGGTACGTTCAGAAGCGGGGTAGAGGTCAATACAGGGACTGCACAGACTGCATTAATTGTCCGTGGTGATGCAAGAGTTACTGGTGTTCTTACGGTTGGTGAAGCATCGGTCACAATTGATGGTGACAACAATATTATTAACGTTGGTATTGTTACTATTTCAAATAGTGAAGTTGTTATCGGTCAAAATGTTATCATTAAATCTGGTGCAACTGGTATCAACTCTGCACCAAATGTTTTTTATGTTGCCAAAGACGGTAATGATATTAATAATGGAACATCTATTGATAATGCAAAATTAACTATTGCTAGTGCCGTAGGAGTTGCACAATCTGGTTCAGTCATTAAAGTATTGTCTGGCAACTATGTTGAAAGTAATCCTATTACAGTTCCTGCTTTTGTTTCTGTTGTTGGCGATGACTTAAGAAGTGTTAAGGTCTTACCAAACAACACTACCAGCGATTTATTCCATGTCAATAAAGGTTGTAAGTTAGCAAATATGACCTTCTCAGGTCATCTGGCTCCTGCTGCTGCTGTTGCTTTCCCAACAGGTATTGCAACTAATGTTGGTGGTGGTAAGTGGAAAGGTCCATACATTCAGAACTGTACTAGTGACACCACTACCGGAACTGGTATCAGAATTGATGGCGATAAAGCTGTCTTGACTAAATCAATGAACGTTGATGCCTTCACCCAATATAATCAAGGTGGTGTTGGCGTTGCAGTTACAAATGAAGGTTATGCACAATTAGTTTCTGTATTTACTATTTGTTGTGATAAAGCAATCACAGTTCATAAAGGTGGACAAGCAGATTTAGCAAATAGTAACTGTAGTTTTGGTACTTTTGGTTTAGTTGCTGATGGTATAAGTCCTCTACAATTTACTGGTATTGTTACTGCTAATGCTGCAGTAAGTCAGGATAACGTTTCGGTTAATCTTGGGACAGAAACTACTAGACCGTATGACGGACAGTTAGTATACTTTGATCAACTCTATAAGTCTGTAAGATCAATTTCTATCACAAGTGGTGGTAGTGGATATACTAGTACACCATCTGTAACTGTATCATCCCCCACAGGTCCAAATGGTGAGGTAACAACGGCGTTTGCAACTATTAAAAATGGTGTTGTGACTAAAATAGATATCATTAGTAGTGGTAGTCAATACACAGGAACTGCGACAGTTACTATCTCTGCACCTGACACTGGTAATACTGCTACAGCAACATCTAATATGGAAAATACCTATTATACAATAAATAGTTCCACTCCTATCACTGCTGGAATAACTACATTAACTCTTGCGGAAAATCTACTCAATACAGTTGGGATAGCATCTACGGCATATTTCTTCCAACAAAGTAAAATTATTGCCAGTTCTCATACTTTTGAGTATATCGGTTCTGGTAACGATATCACAACAGCAACACCTAAGAGAGGTGGTGTTACCATTCAAGAAAATGAAGTTGTGAGTCAAAATGGTGGAAGAGTAATATATACTAGCACAGATCAAGCTGGTAATTTTAGAATTGGAGATGAGTTACAAATTAATCAGAACACAGGAACAATTAGTGGAAGAGCATTCTCTAAAAGTTTGTTCTCAGAAATGACACCCTTTATCTTAGCACTCAGTTAAATGGCACAATTAGCTCTCAACAGATTTCAGACAGTAACTTTAGATTTAACAACAGTAAATCAGACAGCATATACTTCTCCTACAGGGTATACTGCGATTGTTCTTTATGCACATATTACAAATATAGCAACAAGTTCAACAACCTTCACAATGTCTCATGTTAGATCATCAACATCAACAGAGATTTCAAAGGATGTCAATGTTCCTCCAAATGATGCATACGTTCCTATGGACGGAAAACTTGTTCTTGAAACTAACGATTCTATAAAGATATCAGCAGGTTCTAACAGTAGTTTAAAATTGATAATGAGTATCCTGGAGACTGCAAACTGATGCCAAAACTCATTAGTCAAAAAAACTTTCAAAATATTACTGTCAACAGTTTGACAACAACGGCAACTAGTCAAGTTCCTTTGGACATATTTGATATTGATAGATTTCGTTCCGCAAGATATCAAATACAAGTAACCAGTGGAAGTAGTTACCATACAGTAGAATTTATTGTAGTTCATGATGGAACAACAACCTATAATACAGAATATGCCATCATTAGAACAAACGGCATTTTGGCCACTTTTAATAGCGATATTTCAACTGGAAATGTGAGACTTCTAGTCACACCATCCTCAAATTCATCAACTACATTTAAAACTGTAAGAACATCAATAAATACCTAAATAATAAGAGAATTTATACCAATGTCTGCAGTAACTGATCTTGAAAAAAGTTTAGTCAAACTGAATAATATCTCTTATGTTTCAGTCGATAAACTTATGAAGAAGGTTGCGAAAGATAATGACATCTCTACAACAGAACTTCACCATAAGTTCAAGGATAAACACAATATGACTCCCGACGATTGGATTAAAACACAAATACAGGAAGGTAATCTGCATAAGTGGTTCAAAGGATCCAAGTCTAAAGATGGTAAGTCTGGTTGGGTCAATGTAGTCACTGGTGGTACTTGTGCAAGTGATAAACCTGGTGAAGGTACTCCTAAGTGTGTCTCATCTTCTAAGAGATCTAGTATGACTCCTGCAGAAAGAAAGTCTGCACAAAGAAGAAAGAAAGATGCAGACCCAAACCAACAATCAAAGTCTGGTGCGGCCAAACCAACTTACGTTTCAACTGATAAACCAAAGAAGAAAATGAACGAAGCACAAGAAAAAGATCATGAGTATTCAATGGTACGTTCTCAACTTTCTACAGTAATGAGTGCTGCTAAAAGGTTAAAGAGTAAAATGGGAAAAGGTGAAGGTAATGTTGAAGCTTGGGTTCAATCTAAAATCACAAAATCTGCAGATTACCTAGACGCTGCAGCAGACTATGTTGATAGTGGAGAAATGAAAGTGAAGGAAGAAACCTTCAATGAAGATTCAGATAAGAAAGGTTCAGGTTCTGGTAAGAAAGATGCTTGTTATAAAAAAGTAAAGGCATCTGCTTCTGTATGGCCTTCTGCATATGCTTCTGGTCGTTTGGTTCAGTGCCGTAAGAAAGGTGCTGCCAACTATGGTAAGTCAAAGAATGAAGAGTTTATGGCTCTTCCTGAAATGACTGATCTTCAAATCAATGCCATGAGGAGAGCTGGTATTGAAGTAGAAGTTCTTGATGAAAAGTGTTGGAAAGGATATAAGAAAAAGGGTATGAAGACAATGTTTGGAAAGAGATATCCAAATTGTGTCAAGGAAGAAGAGATTGAGCAAATTCAAGAAGTTTCTGCTGAACAGAGATCTTCTGTTGAAAGGAGATTTGCTGATAGAAAAGCAAATAAGGAATTTAAATCTGGTGGCGGATATGCTGCGATGGATCAAAAAGGTCAAACTGCAGATCAAGTAAGATCTCAGGGACAACGTAATTTTGAACCTAATAAGTTCCAAGCACCTAATGTCCATAATACCAAAACAAAAGGAAAAATCACTTATGGTGGAAGTCCTTCAATGACTTTCTCTACAAAAAGTGAATCTAAAAATATTGAACTCACTGATGCTTATGGTGAAACTTTTGCAACTATTGAAACTGAGGAAAAAGTAGAGGAATTAAGAAAAGAAGTCGATTTTAATACTTATGATATTGAATCTATGACGGAAGCAGTCAGAATTCCAGCGAAGACTGGAAATATTGTTATGGTTAATCTTGGATGGAAAGGCAAGTATTATTCTATTAAGATGTTCTTCCCCCAAATTAGCAAACCAAGTAGGAAAGATGTTCAGGATCAGATAGAGAAAATCTATCCTGGTGGAAAGTTGTACACTTTCGTAGTATCTAACTATGAACCAGGAGAACCAATGCTCCACGCAGAAGGAGCAGCATGGACAAAGAAGTCAGGAAAAAGTAAGTCAGGAGGACTCAACGCAAAAGGACGCAGATCTTATGAAAAGGAAAATCCAGGATCTGACCTTAAAGCACCAAGCAAGAAGGTTGGAAATCCCAGGAGGGCATCCTTCTGCGCTCGAATGAAGGGTATGAAAAAGAAACTAACTAGTAAGAAGACTGCTAGTGATCCTGATAGCAGAATTAACAAATCACTTAGAGCATGGAACTGCTGATTAAAATATGTCTGATAATGTATATCTTGGTAACCCCAATCTAAAAAAAGCAAATACTGCAATTGAATTTAGCCAAGAACTTGTTCTTGAGTTTATGCGATGTAAAGAAGATCCTGTTTATTTTGCCAACAAGTATATAAAAATTGTCTCTCTCGATGAGGGTCTTACCCAGTTTCACCCATATCATTTCCAAGAAAAATTAATTAATAATTTTCATGAGAATAGATTTAACATCTGTAAAATGCCCCGCCAAACTGGCAAAAGTACTACAGTTGTTTCTTATCTTCTTCATTATGCGGTATTCAATGACTCTGTTAATATTGGTATCCTTGCTAACAAAGCAGCAACTGCTAGAGAACTTCTAGGAAGATTGCAGACTGCATATGAGAACTTACCCAAATGGATGCAGCAGGGTATTATTGCATGGAACAAAGGATCTCTAGAGTTAGAAAATGGCAGTAAGATATTGGCAGCTTCTACGTCTGCAAGTGCTGTCCGAGGCATGTCGTTTAACATTCTCTTCCTCGATGAGTTCGCATTCGTTCCAAACCATGTTGCAGACTCGTTCTTTGCCTCTGTTTATCCTACTATTACTTCTGGTAAAAACACCAAGGTAATTATTGTATCAACGCCACATGGTATGAATCACTTCTACCGTATGTGGCATGATGCAGAGAAAGGTAAGAGTGAATATATTCCTACAGATGTCCACTGGTCAGAAGTCCCAGGTAGAGACACCAAGTGGAAAGAAACAACAATTGCAAATACATCAGAAGCGCAGTTCAAGGTTGAGTTTGAATGTGAATTTTTAGGATCAGTTAATACTTTGATTGCACCAAGCAAATTAAGAACTTTAATCTATGATAATCCTATTACTAGAAATGCTGGTTTAGATGTATATAAACATGCAATCGATAAGCATGATTATATTATGACTGTTGACGTTGCTCGTGGAGTTAGTGAAGACTATTCCGCATTTGTTGTGGTTGATATTACTGAGTTCCCACACAATATTGTGGCAAAATATAGGAACAATGAGATCAAACCAATGTTGTTCCCAAATATCATATATGAAGTTGCAAAGAACTACAACTCAGCATATATTCTCTGCGAAGTCAATGATATTGGAGATCAAGTAGCATCTATTCTTCAATATGACCTGGAGTATCAGAACTTACTAATGTGTTCTATGCGAGGTAGAGCAGGTCAAGTTGTTGGGCAGGGTTTCTCTGGCAAAAAGACACAACTTGGTGTCAAGATGTCCAAGACGGTTAAGAAAGTTGGATCACTCAACCTCAAAACAATGATTGAGGAGAGTAAACTTATATTCAATGACTATGAAATTATTTCAGAACTAACTACGTTCATTCAAAAACATAACTCATTTGAAGCAGAAGAAGGGTGTAATGATGACCTTGCAATGTGTTTGGTAATCTATGCATGGATTGTTGCACAGGATTACTTCAAAGAATTAACTGATCAGGATGTTCGTAAAAGATTATATGAAGAACAGAAGAATCAAATTGAACAGGATATGGCACCATTTGGATTCTTGGACGATGGTCTAGGTGAAGATAATTTTGTTGATGCTCAAGGAGATCGTTGGTCAAATGCATCAATTTCAGAATATGGTGATATGTCTTATATGTGGGATTATAGGTAATGGACTTAGATAGACAGATAAAACTTGGACACTTACTTCTTAATGATAGGAAATGTATAACCTGTGGTGAGATTAAAAATCTGATAGACGGATTTTATAGAATAAGAAAAGGAGGGTCACTACCTTCTTCATATTCTTATGAGTGTAAGCAATGCACTATTAAGAGAGTTTCATTAACAAGAAAGAAAAAGAACGATAACTTATGGGTGTATCCTGACTGGTAAACTGTTCATGCATTGTTTCCCGCCTGAAAAGTGTATTTTTAATAAATATTTTTTAGATAAACTGAGAAATTAAAGGAGAGAAACATGGCGACTCCACAATTATCTCCGGGCGTACTCGTCAGAGAGGTTGATTTAACTGTCGGAAGAGCTGATAATGTATTAGATAATATTGGAGCAATTGCGGGTCCCTTTGCACTTGGTCCAGTTGAAGAACCTATTGACATTTCCACAGAACAAGATCTTATTAACGTCTTCGGAAAACCACTTTCTACAGATGCTCAATATGAGTATTGGATGAGTGCAGCATCATATCTTTCTTATGGTGGTATTCTTAAGGTTGTAAGAACAGACGGAACTACCCTTAACAACGCAAATAGTGGCGTTGGTATGGCATCAACTACCATCAAAATTAAAAACTTTGATGACTATGAAGCAAACCACGCAGATACCGAACCCAATTACGTTTTTGCTGCAAAGAACCCAGGTTCTTGGGCAAACGAACTGAAAGTTTGTACTATCGACGATGCTGCAGACCAACGCATTGGTATTACTACAACAAACCCTAGTGCTGCTGGTGTAACAATTGGTTTTGGTGTTACAACTGCATTGACTAACGCAGTTATTCCTGGTGTTGGTGGAACTTCTGGATTTAACGGATACATTAAGGGGATCATTACCGGTGTTGGAACGGCATCGACCACTGGAACTAGTACCTTCGATGTTAAGATTCTCTCTAGAGTTTCTACCGCATCTACCGACTTGGATGTTGAGTATCCAATCACTTATGCTGAAGGAAATTCTAACTCAGAATTCCAAGCATCTGATACTATCGGATTTAAGAACAACGCTGGTATTAGCACTGGTAACGGTTCAGTAACTAGCGTTGCTTCTAAGAAAGATTGGTATGGAGAGCAAACACTTGCACTTACCAATAGCGTAATCTACTGGAAGTCTATTGCACCAAAACCAGTAACAACTGGATATGCAAGTGGTAGGAACGGTAAGAACGATGGTCTGCACGTTGCAGTTGTTGATGATACTGGTTCAGTAACTGGTATTCAAGGTAATCTGCTTGAGAAGCATATTAATCTTTCTAAGGCACTTGATTCTGTATCAGATACTGATGCACCAACCAAGAACTGGTGGAAGAACTATCTTGCAATCTATTCCGATAACGTTTATGCTGGAGATAATCCTTCTGCAGGAGACGATACTTACAATAACACGACTCCGTTAGCAACTGGTTTCTCTAGCGGATATACTCCTATTACAGAGGCAGCAGGTCTTTGGAACCAAAAGGCACAAGGAGTTACATTTAGTGCAATCGGAAATGTCACTTATACCTTTAAAAATGGAGTTGATTATTCTTCACTGAATGGAATGATCGCAACTCTTGCAAATATTAAGACTGCATATGAGTTGTTTGATAATAAAGATGAGGTAGCAGTAGATTACCTGATCATGGGACCTGGTTGTAGCACTAAATTTGAATCTCAGGCAAAAGCAAACTCCCTGATTTCTATTGCAAATGGAAGAAAAGATTGCATGGCAGTCATTTCTCCACATAGAGCAGACGTTGTAAACATTACAAATACAACAACTCAGACGAACAATGTCATTGAGTTCTACTCTCCACTTTCCTCTTCATCTTACGCGGTATTTGATACTGGTTATAAGTATACTTACGATCGTTTCAATGATAGATTCCGCTACATCCCAACCAATGGTGATGTTGCTGGTCTGATGGTTCGCACATCAATCAATGCTTTCCCATGGTTCTCGCCTGCAGGTCAGCAAAGAGGTGTTATTAACAATGCAATTAAACTTGCATACAACCCAAGCAAATCGCAGAGAGATTTACTCTATCCGCTAAGAATTAACTCTATTGTCAATCAACCTGGCACTGGCGTTCTTCTCTTTGGCGACAAGACTGGTCTTGCATTCGCTTCCGCGTTTGATCGTATTAATGTTCGTCGCTTGTTCCTCACTGTCGAGCAAGCACTTGAAAGATCGGCAGAAGCACAACTGTTTGAATTGAACGACCAAATCACTAGAGCAAACTTCGTCAACATTGTTGAACCATATCTCCGTGATATTCAAGCAAAACGTGGAATCTACGGATTCCTTGTTATCTGCGACGAAACGAATAACACTCCTGATGTCATTGATAATAATGAGTTCAGAGCAGACATCTTCCTGAAGCCTGCTAAGTCTATCAACTACGTCACCCTTACCTTCGTTGCAACTAGAACTGGAGTTGACTTCCAAGAAGTCGCTGGCAGAGTTTGATACTAATTATAAATTACTAAAGGAGGAAACTAACAATGGCACAAATTCCAACTCGCGGAATCTCATCTTTTAAGTCAAAACTTATCGGGGGTGGCGCACGTCCTAATCTATTTGAGGTGGACGTTACCTTCCCGGCCGCTGTTAACCTTGGTGTCCAAGGTGATGGTGGTAGTGGTTCATTTGACTCTGAAAACTTCAGATTTCTCTGCAAAACTGCAGCACTTCCTGGTTCAAATGTCACTCCTATCGAAGTTCCCTTCAGAGGTCGCACTCTGAAGATTGCTGGAGATAGAACCATCGAACCATGGTCAGTCACCATCATCAACGATGAAGACTTCTCACATAGAAGATCATTTGAGGCATGGATTCAAAACATGGCTCAATATGGAGACCACTCTGGTCTTACCGATCCTAACTCTTACATGGGTAATGCAGTTGTTTATCAACTCGGTAGAAGTGAGTCAAATCAACAGGGAACTAACACAACTGGAGATAACTCCAGAATTTTAGCACAATATCGTTTTATCGATATCTTCCCAACTTCTATCTCTGAAATCGGACTTTCTTACGACAGTGAGAATGCAATCGAAGAGTTTACCGTTGACTTCCAAGTTCAGTACTACTTCCCCGAAGCACCTGGCACTGGAGCTTGATAAATAGTTAGAGGAAAAGTTCAAACCTTAAATAATGACAAAACTCTTTGGTTTCTCTATTGAGGATAAAAATCGATTATCACCCGCTGCGGTCTCTCCCGTTCCTCCTAATAACGAGGACGGGTCTGACCATTATTTGAGCAGTGGGTTTTTTGGTTCCTACGTAGATATTGAAGGTGTATATAAAACCGAGTATGATCTCATCAAACGCTATCGTGAAATGTCACTTCATCCGGAAGCGGATAGTGCTATTGAAGATATTGTAAATGAAGCGGTTGTATCAGATACAAATGATACTCCTGTTGAGATTGAACTTTCTAACTTGAATGCAAGTGATGGTATTAAAAAAAAGATTAGACAAGAGTTTAAATATATTCTTGACCTTTTAGATTTTGATAAGAAAGCACACGAAATCTATAGAAACTGGTATATCGACGGTCGTTTATATTACCATAAAATTATTGACTTGAAAAATCCTGAAAAGGGTATTCAAGAACTTCGTTACATTGACTCACTTAAGATTCGTTATGTTCGTCAAATGAAAAAGCAGGAAAAAGATACTCGTTTGGCGGTTTATCAATCAAATAATCCCATGGAATATGAATTCCCTGAGATTGAAGAGTATTTTGTGTATAATCCCAAGTCAGTTTATTCTGCAAATAGTCCCAGTTCTATGTCTGGAGGAAGCAAGGATATCAAAATTGCAAGAGATGCAATTTCATATTGCACTTCTGGTCTTGTAGATAGAAATAAGGGATCAACTCTTTCATATCTACACAAAGCAATTAAGGCACTCAATCAACTTCGTATGATTGAGGACTCTTTGGTAATCTATCGTTTGAGTAGAGCACCAGAACGTAGAATTTTCTACATCGATGTTGGCAATCTACCTAAGCAGAAAGCAGAACAGTATCTACGTGATGTTATGAGTAGATACCGCAACAAACTCGTGTATGATTCTAGCACTGGAGAAGTTCGTGATGATAAAAAGCATATGAGTATGCTTGAGGATTTCTGGTTGCCTCGTCGTGAAGGAGGTCGTGGTACTGAAATTACAACTTTACCAGGTGGACAGAACCTTGGAGAAATTACTGATATTAAGTATTTCCAAGAAAAACTTTATCGTTCCTTGAACGTTCCTTCTTCACGTATTGGTGGAGAAGGTGGATTTAACCTTGGTCGTTCTTCTGAAATTCTTAGAGACGAAGTTAAGTTCAGTAAGTTTGTTGGACGTTTGAGAAAGAGATTCTCTGCAATGTTCAATGATATGCTGAAAACTCAACTTATTCTTAAGAATATTATCACTCCCCAAGACTGGGAGATTATGAGTGAGCATATTCAGTATGATTTCATGTATGATAACCATTTTGCAGAACTGAAGGAAGCAGAACTTCTCAACGAAAGACTGAGTATGGTTCAGCAAGCAGAACCTTATGTGGGTAAATATTTCTCTCAGGACTATTTGCGTCGTAAGGTTCTCCGCCAGACTGATCAAGAGATCATCGAACAAAATATACTGATTGAAAAGGAAATAAAATCAGGCATAATTCCCGATCCAGCAGAAATGCAAATTGATCCAGCAACTGGGCAATTAGCAACACCTGGTGGTGGAGACTTGGGTGCTCCTATTTTAGAACCTGAAATTGATGATACTTCAGTTGAACCACCAGAAGGTGGAGAAATCTGATAAATAAAAACAAATTGCAAATTTAAACATATGGATGAATTAATGAATATGATTGTCTCTGATGAGAGTCCATCTCAAGTGACTGACAAGATTAAAGATATTCTTTTTGCAAAATCTGGAGAGAGAATTGAAATGATTAAACCTATCATTGCTGGTGACATGTTTAATGATGAACAAGAATATTCTTCAGAAGAAGAATAATAATAAATAAGTAATAAATGTATTATAAGAATAATGACTCATAGACCAGTCGGGTCTGGCGTCTCGTTTTCTACGTCAACAAGTTCAGCAAAATCTGCTGCTTTTATTGGAAAATCACAGGCTCTCAGACTTTTTGCTACAGATAGTAATGCCTTTGTTGCAATTGGAACTGAACCGACTGCAACTGTGAACGATTATGTCGTACCAGCAGGAACCACTGCAACTATTGCTATCAATAACGGATCTGCAAGAGTTGTTGGTGTTACCACTGGAACAACTACTTTTATTCACTTCCCTGAAGGTCAGGCATCACCATTTGGTGTTGGAGAATATGTTTCTTTAGTGACTTCTGATAACGGAGGACAAGATTATTATAACTTTACTCATCAACCAGTGACGGCAGTTGCTACTGGTGCAAGCTTTGATGGATTGTTCTCAACCAGAATTACAGTTGGAACAGATACATCAGGTATTGCAACTGCATTTAACGATCCTGATGCATCATTGAGAAATTCAATCAAAGTTGCAGCAATCACTGATCAAGGAACTGGAGCACTCTACACACAACAAGTACAAATTAGCGGAGCAGCCTGATGAAACTAATTAGAGAAGAAGTAGAATCAGTAGAATTTATTGTCGAATCTAAGAACGGCAAAAAGTCTATGTATATTGAGGGAGTATTCCTTCAAGGAAACATCAAGAACCGTAATGGTCGTATGTATCCTATGGACACTCTTCGTAAAGAAGTTTCGCGCTATAACGAAAATCATGTTCAATCAGGTAGAGCACTTGGAGAACTTGGTCACCCCGATGGACCAACAGTAAATTTAGATCGTGTATCTCACAAGATTATTTCTTTAAGAGAGAGTGGATCTAACTTTATTGGTAAAGCAAAAATTTTAAGTACCCCTATGGGTAAAATTGCATCTTCACTTATTGAAGAAGGTGTAAAACTTGGAGTTTCATCTCGTGGTATTGGTTCATTAAAGCAGACCCGTGAGGGTGTTAATATTGTAAGTGATGATTTCATGCTTGCAACTGCTGCTGATATTGTAGCAGATCCTTCTGCACCCGACGCTTTTGTTGAGGGTATTATGGAAGGTAAAGACTGGGTATGGGATGGCGGTATTCTTCGTGAGAAGTATGCTGAGAAAACATACCAACATATTAATACATTAGTAGATCAAAAGCAACTTGATGAACAAAAGTTAAATTTGTTCAATCAGTTTCTTTCAAATTTATAATTCTATAAATAAATATAGATTAATTCAGAGGTTAGACGGAGAGTCAAAATGTCGCGTGATAAAAATTTACAAGAAATGGAAGCAGGCACAAAGCAATCCAAAACTGCTGTTAATGCTGGCGCTAAGCCAGCAGACGCAATGGATACTTCAGTAGCAGGTTCCTACGAAGATCTCGGTGGGCCTACCCCCGAGAACTATAGACCTGACGACGATTCAGCAAAGCTGAAAACGCCAGGTAGTACCCTTAAGCAAGTTAGGGACGTAATAAACAAAGGTTCTAAAGCAGCAGAACCAATGAAGGGTATGAAAGAAGAGGAGCAACTCGATACTGAAGAAGTACTCGAGGAAGAAGAAGTTACTACTGAAGAAGTAGTTGCTGAAGCAACTCCCGAATATGACATCGAAGAAGATGTCAATGCTCTGCTTGGCGGTGAAGATCTTTCCGAAGACTTCAAAGCAAAAGCAAAAACTATTTTTGAAGCAGCAATCAACACTAAGGTTGCTGAAGTCAAAGAAGCACTGGAAGCACAGTACGAAGAAAGACTGACAGAACGTCTAGTCGAAGAAACCGTAGAACTCAAGGAAAGAGTTGATTCTTACCTTGAGTATGTTGCTGATGAGTGGGTCAACGAAAACGAGCTCGCCATCGAACAAGGTCTTAAGACCGAAATGACCGAATCATTCCTTCAAGGAATGAAGGGTCTTTTTGAAGAACATTATGTAACAATCCCTGAAGATAAGTATGATGTACTTGAGAGCATGGTAGAAAAACTTGATGATATGGAGACAAAACTCAATGAGCAGATTGAGAAGAATATCGGACTGAACAAGAGACTCGCTGAGTCTGTTGCCGATCACATTCTTGATCACGTATCCGAAGGTCTCGCTCAGACCCAGAAGGAGAAACTCGCCTCACTTTCCGAAAGTGTTGAGTTTGAAAGTGAAGAAGAATATCGTGAAAAACTGGAGACACTTAAGGAGTCATATTTCTCCTCTAAGCCACAGTCTTCTTCTGCTAAAACTGAAACCCTTTCTGAAGGTATAGATGTTTCTGCAGAATCATATACTGGTTCTATGGATTCATACATCAGAACCTTGGGTTCCTTTAGCAAATAATTGAATTTAATATAATTCAAACAAAACCGTAAACACTTTCAATAGGTAAAGCAAATGTTCCAATCCGAGCATCTGCAGGAAAAGTGGGCACCTCTTCTCAACCACGAAGGTTGCGACAAGATCTCTGATCCTCATAGAAGAGCTGTCACCGCTGTCCTGCTAGAAAATCAAGAAAAATTTATGCGTGAGCAGTCTGCTTTCTCTGAAAGTGGAATGCTTAACGAAGCACCTACAAACGCTGCTGGTAATGGTGGATTCTCTGGATCTGCTGCAGCTGCAGGTCCTACCGCAGGTTTCGACCCCGTTCTGATCTCATTGATCAGACGTTCAATGCCTAACCTGGTCGCATATGACCTTGCTGGCGTTCAACCGATGAACGGTCCTACTGGACTGATCTTCGCGATGCGTTCACGTTATACCAATCAGTCGGGTAACGAATCATTCTTCAACGAGCCTGATTCCGCATTCTCTGGTCAGGATGCAGGCAACGACCTCACCAACGGATTCTCTGACGTTGCTGCTGGTATGGGTACTACCAGTCAGTCTGGTTCTAACCCATCAATCCTGAACCCAGTTGGTACTGCAACCTCCACCGCATATGATGTCGGTCAGGGTATGCGTACCGATGACGCAGAAGGTCTGGATGGTAACGCAGGCAATGCGTTCAACCAGATGGCATTCTCTATCGAGAAAGTCACCGTAACCGCTAAGTCCAGAGCTCTGAAGGCAGAGTACTCTTTGGAACTCGCACAAGACCTTAAGGCAATCCACGGTCTGAACGCTGAAGCGGAACTCGCCAACATTCTCTCTACTGAGATTCTGGCTGAGATCAACCGCGAAGTTATCAGAACGATCTACAAGGTTGCTGAACAAGGCGCTGTTGAGAACACCGCTACTGCTGGTGTATTCGACCTTGACGTTGATTCCAACGGTCGTTGGAGTGTTGAGAAGTTCAAGGGTCTTCTGTTCCAAATCGAGCGTGATGCAAACCGCATTGCACAAAGAACTCGTCGCGGAAAGGGTAACATCATTCTGTGTTCTGCAGACGTTGCTTCTGCACTGACCATGGCTGGTGTACTCGACTACACCCCCGCACTTAACGCTAACTTGAACGTTGATGATAGCGGCAACACCTTTGCTGGTATTCTGCAAGGTAAGTATCGTGTTTATATCGATCCTTATGCTTCCAACCTGGCTGCTAACAACGGTGGTCTGTCACAAGGTACTAACCAGTACTACGTCGTCGGTTATAAGGGTTCTTCCCCTTATGACGCAGGTGTGTTCTACTGCCCATACGTTCCTCTTCAGATGGTTCGTGCAGTTGGAGAGAACTCCTTCCAACCTAAAATCGGCTTCAAGACCCGTTACGGTCTTGTCGCGAACCCCTTCGCAGAAGGAACCGAGCAGGGTCTGGGACGCCTGTCAGTCAATAAGAACCGCTACTATCGTCGCGTTGCTGTCAAGAACATCATGTGATCCATTCGGTTCACATCGTTCTTCAGAGGGTGGTCTTCGGACCCCCTCTTTTTTTATCTAAATAAATATAAAACTGAGATAATGGCAGTATCAAACGCATTTGCCAACCAGATACAAAATAGAAATTTTCTATCTCCAGTTGGATTTAAATTTATTTTGAATCGAACTCCTAAAGTATCATTCTTTGGTAATTCTGCAAACGTACCAGGCATAACTCTTGGTATAGCAGAACAACCAACGTACCTTAAGAATATTCCAATTCCTGGAGATAAGATAGATTTTCAGGACTTTACGCTAAGATTCATTGTCGATGAGAATCTTGAAAACTATATGGAGATGCAGAAGTGGATTCGTGGATTAGGATTCCCAGAATCTCTTGAAGAAATATATGACCTTCAGGATAGTAAAAGATATGGTGAAGCAAATAGAGAAAAGATTATGGACATCTATTCAGATGGCACTCTTTTCATTCTAAACAGTAACAATAACATTAACTTCCAAGTTAAATTTAAAGATATGTTCCCATATCAATTAACAGATTTATCTTTTGATGCCACAGATGTTGACATTGATTACTTTACAGCAGAGGTCACTTTCAAGTATACTATCTATGATATACTAGATAAAAATGGCAAACCCTTATGAGTTTTGATTTGGATACCATCCAAAAGATGTGGGTGGAAGATTCAAAAATTGATATTGACAACCTTCATACCGAATCTTTGAATATTCCAACACTTCATGCGAAATACTTTGATGTATACAATAACATAGTTCTACTTAAAAAGAAAGCGGAACAACAGAAGAAAAATATTCGCCACGAAAGGTATGAATACTTTTCAGGTAAAGCAGATCCAGAAGTTTATATTGACAATCCCTTTCCAAAGAAAATTAGAGATAAAGAGACAATGCAAAAATATCTCGATGCAGATAATAAGTTGTCTTCCGTATCTTTGAAAGTTGAATACTACGATACGATGCTTAACTATTTGGAAAGTATTCTGAAGGTAATTCAAAATCGCACATATCAGATTAAAAACGCTATAGAGTTTATTCGTTTTCAGTCCGGATTGGGATAATGCAAGACGACTTCAATAGTGATGATGTTGAATTTGATTATCAAATTTATCTACGGATAGAGGATATACGCCTTCTACATCATTGTGTATTGAAAAGGATTGAAAAATGGGAGGGTTCTCCAGCAAGACCTGCTTATGAACAAGAGCATCTCTGGTATCTCAGAGACTCTCTTTACAGAATGATATTAGAATACAAGTTTGAAAATATGTAATAAATATTTTTAGATGAATGGACCTATGTGATTGACACGACAGTAAATCTTGTTATTTCTAAGTCTAACGAAGTATTTTTAAAGATTCATACAGAACCTCATATTGAATATGAGTTGCGGGATCACTTCAAGTTTGAAGTTCCCAACATGAAATTTATGCCTCAATATCGTAATAGGCAATGGAACGGAGAGATTCATCTGTACGATATGCGGTCAAAGCAAATCTATGTCGGTCTGTTAGATAAGATTATATCTTTCTGCAACAACTACGGATACACTTATAAATTTGAAAGTAATAAGTTCTACGGACTTCCTTTTGAAATCAATGAGCAGATTTCATTTGAAGGAGTCAAGGACTACATGAACTCTATTTGTGCTCATACTCCCAGAAAGTATCAGGTTGAGGGAGTATATGATGCTTTACGACATAATCGAAAGCTATTGATAAGCCCCACAGCGAGCGGCAAATCATTAATGATTTATTCCCTCGTAAGATATTATGTGGATAAAGGACAAAAAATTCTCTTAGTTGTTCCGACGACATCTCTTGTAGAACAGATGTACAAGGATTTTCTTGATTATGGTTGGGATGCTGATTCATATTGTCACCGTATCTATTCTGGTAGGGAAAAAAGTAATGAAGCTCCAGTGACAATTACGACCTGGCAATCTGTATATAAACTGGAGAGATCTTTCTTTGAAGACTACAATGTAGTTATAGGAGATGAAGCTCACCTATTTAAGAGCAAGTCTCTTATTTCAATTATGACCAAACTTCATCATGCTAAGTATAGATTTGGTTTCACAGGAACTTTAGACGGCACACAGACGCATAAATGGGTCTTAGAGGGAGTCTTTGGACCATCATATAAAGTTACGCGAACAGACGAGTTGATGAAACAGGGACACCTTTCTCAACTTGATATTCAATGTATTGTGCTAAAACATCCTCCTCACAAGTTTGAAGTATATGAGGATGAGATTCAATATCTTATTTCACACGAACAACGAAATAAATTTATTACTAACTTATCATTAGATTTAAAAGGTAATACCCTTGTCTTGTTTAGTCGTGTCGAATCACATGGAGCAATTCTTTACGATAAGATAAATAACAGCAAGGACGAAGACCGTAAAGTATTTTTCATACACGGTGGCGTCGATACTGAAGAGAGGGAGTTGGTAAGAGAGATAACAGAAGGAGAAAATAATGCAATCATCGTTGCCTCTTATGGAACTTTTTCCACTGGTATTAACATTAAGAACCTTCATAATGTTATCTTTGCTTCACCCAGTAAATCAAGAGTTAGAAATCTCCAATCGATTGGAAGAGTACTTAGAAAAGGAAAAAATAAAACTAAAGCGGTACTCTACGACATCTCTGATGATTGTACTTATAATTCAAGGAAAAACTACACTCTAAACCATCTCATAGAAAGAATTAAAATTTATAATGAAGAAAACTTTAATTATGAGATAATCACTATTCAATTAAAGAGTTAATATGGAAGAAGATTTTTATGCAACCCTCAAATTAAAAACAGGTGAAGAAATATTCGCCAAAGTAGCAGCATCGGAAGAGGAGGATAGAACTTATATTGTAGTATCTTATCCTATTATGATATCAGAAGTTAAAACTAAATCTGGTAGACAGTTTGGTTACAAAATGGAACCGTGGTTAAAAACTACTACTGATGATATGTTTATTCTTAAATTAGATGATGTTCTAACAATGAGTGAATCATCTGATATTGAAATGATATCTTTATATCAATCTTATGTAAGACAATCAAGCAAACTCTCTACCAATTTATCTAAGGCAAAAATGTCTAGAAAAATGGGATATATCTCTAATGTCAATGATGCTAAAGAGATCTTAGAGAAACTATATGAGAATAGTTAAGCTTTAAAGCTATAGCTGTCTTATCAACCTTAACAAAGATATTCTACTGATGATTTGAGTACTTGTCAAGTATTTAATTAAATGGTATAATTTATAGATAATATGAGATATTTTTATGATTCAACCAGGCATGACAAAAAGAAAAAGATCAGAACATTATGTCAATAATAAGGAGTTTCTTGCTGCTCTTATGGAACATCGCTGTAATGTCGAAGTTTCTTACAGAAAAAAGTTCGGAAAGAATTTAGAAGAACAGGATAAGTCTGAAAGAGCAAAACGATGGGATACTAAACCTCCCATTTCCCGCTATATTGGAGAGTGTTTTCTGAAGATTGCTAATCATCTATCATTTAAACCTAACTTCGTCAATTACATGTTTAAGGAGGATATGATTTCTGATGGAATCGAAAATTGCGTTCAATACGTTCATAATTTTAATCCTGAGAAATCCCAAAATCCTTTTGCTTACTTTACGCAGATTATTCATTATGCATTTCTCAGACGTATCCAAAAAGAGAAAAAGCAATTAGAAATCAAGAATAAGATCATTGAACGTTCAGGATTCAGTGAGGTGTTTGACGACAACAACACCCTTGACGGATCTAACTACTCCGAGTATAATCAAATCAAAGATGCAGTGCATTCTAAACTCCGTAATTAATGAAAGTTGCAATCATTACCGATCAACACTTTGGTGCTCGCAAGAACTCTAAACTTTTTCATGATTATTTCCTGAAGTTCTACAATGATGTGTTTTTCCCGACGCTGGAACAGTACGGGATAACCACAGTTATAGATATGGGAGATACTTTTGATAGTCGTAAAGGAATTGACTTCTCCGCACTTGCTTGGGCAAAGACTAATTACTATGATCGTCTACATGATCTTGGTATAAAAGTTCATACAATCGTTGGCAATCACACCACATATTATAAGAATACCAATGATATTAACTCTGTAGACTTACTCCTACGGGAATATAAAAATGTTGTTGTCTACTCAGAGGCAATTGAAGTAAAGTTGGGAAACTTGAAAACGTTGTTTATCCCGTGGATTAATTCAGAAAATCAAGACAAGACTTTCAAACTTATTGAAAGGTCAATTTGCAAAGTCGCGATGGGGCACCTTGAACTCCAAGGATTTAGAGTTAATAAGCAAATCGTCATGGAGCATGGTCATGATTGCGAGTTGTATTCAAAGTACTCCAAGGTCTTCAGCGGTCACTATCACACTCGATCGGATAATGGACGAGTATACTACCTAGGAAATCCATATGAAATATACTGGAATGATGTCGGTGATCGGAGAGGATTCACTATCTTTGATACAGAAACTCTGGAACATTTTCACATAGATAATCCTCATAGGATGTTCTATAACATCTATTATGAAGATACTCCCTATCAAACATTTGATACTAGAGAATATGAAAATAAAATTGCACGAATCATTGTTCGTAAAAAGACTGATCTTAAAAATTTTGAAAAGTTTGTAGATAAACTTTATGCTTCAAATGTTTCTGAACTCAAGATTGTTGAGAACTTTCAAATTCAAGAGAATGAAGAGTTTGAAGCATTTGAGTCCGAAGATACTCTTTCTATCTTGAATAGATATGTGGAAGAATCAAAAATAGATCTTGACAAGTCTATTGTTCAAAACCTTATTTCTGAAGTCTATCAAGAAGCTTGCGAAATGGTATAATGTTTATTTTAACAATCAACGGCAGAGAGGAGGATGGTGCTTATAGTGTTATTGATGATGACGGAAATAAAACACTATACATTTTTGAAGAAGAAGATGACGCCGTTAGATTTGCTATGATGCTAGAAGAAGAAGAATATCCTGAAATGCATGTAATGGAAGTTGATGAAGAGGTAGTTGTATCTATCTGTGAAGTCCACGAGCATAATTATGCTATAATAACAAAAGATGACCTTGTGATTCCCCCTGAAGTAGATGATATTATTTGAAAAAATCCGTTGGAAAAACTTTCTTTCTACCGGAAATCAATTTACAGAAGTTGAACTGAATAAAGAATCGACAACTCTTATCATCGGCAATAATGGTGCAGGTAAATCAACGATCTTGGATGCGTTGACTTTTGTACTGTTTGGAAAATCTTTTCGTAAGATTAATAAACCACAACTCATTAACTCTACGAATGAAAAGGATTGCCTTGTGGAGATTGAGTTTACTATTGGTTCTACTAACTGGATGATTCGTAGAGGAATCAAGCCAAACTTATTTGAAATTTATAGAAATGATACTCTGTTGGATCAGAATTCTTCTGCAGTAGATCAGCAAAAGTTTCTGGAACAGGTTATCCTTAAGATGAACTATAAGTCTTTTACTCAGATTGTCATCTTGGGTAGTAGTAACTTTGTTCCTTTTATGCAACTGGCGGCATCAAGTCGCAGAGAAGTTATTGAAGACTTGTTGGATATTAAGATCTTTTCTACAATGAATAATATTTTGAAAGAAAAGATTCGTGGTATCAAGGATAATATTCGCACCTTGGAACTCAAGAAAGAATCTGTTAGCGATAAAGTTCAGATGCAAGAAAACTTTATTGAAGAACTTGAGAACCGTGGAAAGAAAAATATTGAGGATAAAGAATTCAAGATTGGTGAACTCCTTGCAGAAGAAAATAATTGGATGGGGGACAACGAAGAAAAGAATAGAAAACTAGTTGAATTCCAAGGAAAACTTGAAAGTTATAGTGGTGCTACTGAAAAACTTCGTAAACTTGGTAATCTAAAAGGAAAGATTTCTAATAAAGTATCAACTATTACTAAGGAACATAAATTTTTCTCTCAGAATACGGTTTGTCCTACCTGCACTCAGGATATAGAAGAATCATTTCGGTTAAATAAAATTGAAGACGCTCAAAATAAAGCAAAAGAGTTGCAATCTGGATATAAAGATCTGGAAGATGCAATTAAAAATGAGGAAGAACGAGAGCGTCAATTTACTGTTCTATCAAAGGAGATCACTTCCCTAACACATGGCATTTCTCAAAATAATACTAAGATCGCTGGATGTCAACGACAAATCAGAGATCTGGAATCGGAAATTCAAAGAATTACCGAACAACTTGCAAATAGAACTGCTGAGAATGAAAAGTTAGATACTTTCAAAGAAAACTTAAAACAAGTATATGATGACTTATCTGGGAAAAAAAATCTGATTCAATATCACGACTTTTCGTATTCTTTGTTAAAGGACAGTGGAGTAAAATCCAAAATCATCAAAAAATATTTACCTTTGATTAACCAACAGGTTAATAGGTATCTTCAGATGATGGATTTCTACATCAACTTTACGTTAGATGAAGAATTCAATGAAACGATTCAGTCTCCTATTCATGAAGACTTTTCCTACTCTTCTTTCAGTGAAGGTGAAAAGCAACGTATTGATCTAGCACTTCTCTTCACTTGGAGGGAAGTTGCAAAATTCAAAAATTCAACTAATACAAATCTCCTCATTCTTGATGAGATTTTTGATTCTTCTCTTGATGGATTTGGGACAGAAGAGTTTCTTAAAATTATCAGGTATGTGATTAAAAACGCAAATGTTTTTGTCATCTCTCACAAGAGTGGAATGGAAGACAAATTTGAAAATGTTGTGAAGTTTGAAAAAACAAAAGGTTTTAGTGGAATTGTAAAATGAAAGTATTGATTACAGGACATAAAGGTTTTATTGGTAGTAATGTTTATCTGGACTGGCAAGAAAAACTTGGAAGTGTAAACGTTGATGGTATTGATAGGCCCGATGACGTGAGTAGTTTTTCTGGAGGTGACTATGATCTTGTAGTTCATCTTGCAGCATATGCAAATATCAGAGACAGTCTTGAAAATCCCCAACTGTTTTATGAGAACAATGTAGTCAAAGCAAAACCACTCTTTGACTGGTGTCAAGAAACAAATACTAGATTCCTTTATGCGTCTTCTAGTGCAGTAGAAGAAGACTATTGGGAAAACCCATATGCGATGACAAAATGGGTAAATGAAATGATGGCACCAAAGAATTCAGTGGGAATGCGTTTCACGACAGTTTACGGTCCTGATAGTAGGAAGGACATGATGTATCGTATGCTTCAGGATAAAACTGCTAAGTATGTCACGAATCATAAGCGAGACTGGATTCATGTGAAGGATGTATGTCGTGCTATTCGTTATCTTGCAAGCAGCGATATTACTGGTCCCGTATCTGTTGGAACTGGAAACTCTGTTTCTGTAAAAGACTTAGCAGAAAAGATGGGTATGGGTCATCTGCCGGTAAAAGAAGTGACACCAGGAGAACGCCAAGACAATGCTGCTGATGTTATACTTCTGAAAAGTACTGGATGGTTTCCAAGCATTAATGTTCTTGATACAGTTTAGAGAAGTAAATTTATAAATACTTAAAAAGTTTGCTTAAAATGGATTATAAAGATCTGCGTAGTATTCAAGAATCATATACCGCTATGTATTCTGAAGAAGTAGTTGACGAAGGTTTGGCAGATATGGTTGACAAAGCAACCAAAGCAGGTCAATCTGGTTTAGAGAAAATGGGTGTAAAAATTAACCGCACTTCTAGACCAACTGCTAGACCAAGTGTCAGAACACAAGACACTATGCGTAAGAACCAGTCAAGCATGGAAGAAGTTGATGTCTTTGATATTATCAAGGGTCATTTAATTGATGAAGGTTTTGCTGACACTGAGGAAGCAGCACTCGCTATCATGACTAACATGAGTGAAGATTGGAAGCAGAGTATTGTTGAAGGACCAGTAGGAGAATTTGCTGATGGGGTTGCAAGAACCGCAGGAACAGTTGTTGGTGGTGCTGAGAGAGTAATAAAAAAAGGACCTGGATACTTAAAGCAAAAACTTGATAATGTAAAGAGTACTTTTGATAGTGCAAGAGAAAGAACCAGGGAAAATATTCCTCCAAATGCGACCAAGAAACCTGCTGCCAAGTCTACTCCTCGTCCAACACCAGGTGGCCGCATGGTGAAAGGTAATTCTACTGGTCCTAGTGCTCAAAGTGCTGTTAAGAGAGGTGGACAATCTCAGCATATGGGAAGAGATGTTCCAGGGGCAGATGGTCCAATCAGGAGATGAGACTATATAATGTAGTTTAAATACATCATGGTTGATACTGAATAGAACCAGTTTGTAAACTGTCTACTGGGAGGTCTTCGGACCTCCTTTTTTTGTATAATAGATCCATACGCAACCAAGCAATGGCAGTCTCACACGAAATCAAATCTCAACTTGCCAAACTGTTGGCAACTGAAGATCTAATTGTGGAGCATCGTCAGGTTGAAACTGCACAGTTCAACGTCCAGACTCGTGTCCTGACGCTTCCTCAGTGGGAAAAAGCAAGTAACTTTGTTTATGATATGCTTGTCGGACACGAAGTGGGTCACGCTCTCTTTACTCCAGACCAGGATCCACCTATAGGTATTCCTCATACATATCTCAATATTGTTGAGGATGCTCGTATTGAGAAATTGATGAAGCGTAAATATCTGGGTCTTGGTAAAACCTTTTATCGCGGATACAAAGAACTTTCTGACGAAGACTTCTTCGTTCTAAAGGATGAAGATGTTTCTAAAATGAGTCTGCCTGATCGTATCAATCTTCACTTCAAGATTGGTAACTATATTGATATTGCCATTTCTTCTGGTGAGGAACAAGAACTGGTTGATATGGTTGCTGATTGTGAAACCTTTGATGATGTAATTGCTGCTTCTGAAGCACTCTATAAGTACTGTAAAAAGGAAAAGGAACAAGAAAAAGTTGCTGATATTCAACAGCAACCACAGCAGGATCAAGAAAGTTCTGGTGAAGAAACTGAAAAACAGATACCTCAAATTGAGAACCAAATCTCTGAAGATAATGGTGACGGCGATAGCGAAGAAAGAGAAAAGCAAGATACTCAGAACCTGAACATTCAGATTGGTGCTGGAGACACCTTTGATAGTGAAGTTCGCACTGTAGATACTCTTAATGACAAACTTAAAGAGTTGGTGTCTAAGAGTGGTACTGATAACACCTATGCAGAACTTCCTAAAGTAAATCTTGATACTATCATTGCTAATAATTCTGAGATTCATGATCACATTGATGAATATTTCAATCTTCAGAGTGCCCGTCTCGATATTATCTTTGACAAGGTTGATACTGAATTTAAGCAGTTCAAAAAATCTGCTCAGAAAGAAGTCAATTACCTTGTTAAAGAGTTTGAGTGTAAGAAAGCAGCAGACTCCTATGCCCGTGCCACCACAGCACGTACAGGTGTCTTAGATACAACTAAACTGCATACCTACAAATACAACGAAGATCTATTCAGGAAAGTCACAACTCTTGCTGATGGTAAGAACCATGGCTTAATTTTTGTGCTTGATTGGTCTGGTTCAATGTCTACTGTTCTGAAGAATACTTGTAAGCAACTCTACAACCTGATTTGGTTCTGTAAGAAAGTTTCTATTCCTTTTGAGGTTTATGCTTTTACTAATGAGTGGATTCGTCAGTATTATGACTATAAAGTTGAGAATTATGTTCAACCAAACGTTCAACCTCATTATGAAAAGAAAGAAGGACTTCTGTCTGTGTCTGATCAGTTCTCAATGATGAATCTTCTTACCAGCAAAACTAACGGTAAGGAACTTGATCGTCAGATGATTAATATCTGGAGGATTGCTAATTATTACTCTAGTTCTTGGGGATGTTCTTATTCTATTCCAGAACGACTTTCTCTTTCTGGAACTCCTCTGAATGAAGCACTGGTTTCTCTTCATCAAATCCTTCCTAAGTTCCAGAAGGAAAACAAACTGCAGAAGGTTCAGTGTGTTGTTCTGACTGACGGTGAGGCAAATTCACTTCCATATCATGTTGAAATCAAACACACTATTGGTGATTCTAAACCTTATATGGGTGCCCGTCGTATGTGCGGTGGTAGCAGTTTTATCCGTGATCGTAAGTTGGGGACTACTTATGCTGTTGGATATAATTTCTTTAAGTTTTCAGAAATTCTTCTGAACAATCTTAAGGATAATTTTCCTCAAGTAAATTTTATTGGTATTCGTGTTGTTTCCCCTCGCGATGCAAGTGGTTTTATAAAAATGTATTGTGATGTTGGTTCCAAAGAACACACTGCCATTCAAACTGAGTGGAGGAAGACGAAAAGTTTCTGTATCAAAAACTCTGGATATGATGCATATTTTGGCATCTGTTCAACTGTACTTTCTAAAGACACTGAATTTGAAGTTGATGAAGGCGCAACAAAAGCAAAAATTAAGTCTGCTTTTGTAAAGAGTTTGAAGACTAAAAAACTAAATAAGAAAGTTCTTGGTGAGTTTATTTCCCTGGTAGCATGACAAAATATAGAGACAATTGGAGAGAAATTGCAAAGTCTTCTGAAAAGGATCCCAAGGTAATTGATATCCTTGAGAATGGTCCTAAGTCGTTAACTCAGGCATGGTTGCTTCAAGCAATGTGTTATAAGTATGGACAGTTAAAAAACTGACCACTGGGGTCTTAGTACCCCTTTTTTATGATCTATAATAACTTCAGTTCAACCAAACACCATGTCCCTCTCACCTGAGTTCATTCGCACTTCCCTTCAGGAATTGTATGGTGAGTCTGTTGCTGCTGCTGATATTCGTGCCTGGTGTGCTATGAATGGTGCGAACTATCAAACTGTCACAAACAAACTTGCTGATTGCAAAACTAGTCGTGGAAAGTGGAACTTGACCGTTCAAGAAAAACTAGAACAAACTTATCAGGCACCACCTGCTATGTCTGATATTAAACAAAACCTTATCCCTACAAAAGATGATACCTTCGTCAGCTTTGGTAACTTCGCTGATATTAAAAAGATTATTAAGTCCGGTCTATTCTATCCAACGTTCATTACGGGTCTTTCGGGTAATGGTAAGACGTTCTCTGTAGACCAAGCATGTTCCCAAACAAAGCGAGAACTTATTCGTGTAAACATTACTATCGAGACTGATGAGGATGATCTCATTGGCGGATTCCGCCTTATCAATGGTGAGACTGTTTGGCACAATGGTCCAGTCGTCGAAGCCCTGGAGCGCGGCGCGATTCTACTGCTTGACGAGATTGACCTGGCTTCCAACAAAATTCTTTGCCTTCAATCAATCTTGGAAGGAAAAGGAGTTTTCTTGAAGAAAATTGGTAAGGTCGTTCAACCTACCGATGGTTTCAATATCTTTGCCACTGCAAACACTAAGGGTAAAGGTTCTGATGATGGTCGCTTTATCGGCACCAACGTTTTGAATGAAGCATTCCTGGAACGTTTTCCTGTGACTTTTGAGCAAGAATATCCGACAGTTGCTATTGAGCAGAAAATTTTGAACAAATTTTGCACTGATGAAAACTTTTGTATGCGACTTGTTGACTGGGCAGACATCATTCGTAAAACATTCTATGATGGTGGTATTGAAGAAATCATTAGCACCCGTCGTCTGGTTCATATTGTTCGTGCATACAACATCTTCAATGATAAGGCAAAGGCAATTCAAGTTTGTGTAAATCGTTTTGATGATGAAACCAAGCAAGCATTCCTTGAACTATATGATAAAGTTGATGCAGATTTCCAAATGCCTGTAGAAAATAATAGTACCGATGTGATTGACACAGAGGTTTCATTTTGATATAATATGACTAACTCATGGTCCTTTCTATTTGACGAATTAAATATGTCTAATCAAAATTATTGGGAAGATGGCGGATTCAGTTTGACAGGTAATCCTCCTTATCAGGCAAATACTGCATCTTCAGACACTAGTGTTTTTAGTAGTTCTTATCTTGCAGGTGATAGGGGTAATGACCATATCTCATTTATTGGCAATGATGCTCGACCAGCAGCACAGATTCCCGTTACTCTTGGAGGAGAAGATACTATTACTTTTAATATGAATCAACCTTTTAAATCCTCACCTTCAACTACTAGCAGCAGCAGACAAAAGTACAGTGAAGATGTAATCATCAAAGAACTGAAAGATTACATCGGTAGAACATATCAACAGCACTACTCTGCTGGTGATGATAAGATTCAAACTCTGGACCTTATCGAAGCTTGTGGTGATGGTGAAGCATTCTGTCGCAGCAACATCCTCAAGTATGCGTCAAGATACGATAAGAAAGGAACTGCCCGTCGTGACATTATGAAGATTCTGCATTATGCTGTACTTCTAATGCATTTCAATGACAAAAATGCACAACGTGAAACCTATCCTCAATGAAAATAAAACCATCCAATACTATGAAACTGTCTGATCGTACAATCAACCTTCTTAAGAACTTTTCTTCTATTAATCAATCGATTCTTTTCAAAGAGGGCAATTCGCTTCGCACTATTTCTGTGATGAAGAACATCCTTGCAGAAGCAAATATCGCAGAGGATATTCCTCGTGACTTTGGTATCTATGACCTTAATCAATTTTTGAATGGTCTTAATCTACATCAAAGTGCAGAACTTGACTTTCAGAACGATGGTTATGTTGTTATTAAAGAAGGTAGGTCACGATCAAAGTATTTCTTTGCAGACCCTAATGTCATCGTGACTCCTCCAGAGAAGTCTATTTCTCTGCCTACTGAAGATGTATGTTTTACTCTTGACACTAATCAACTTGATAAACTACTGAAAGCAGCAGCAGTATATCAACTGCCAGACCTTTCTGCAGTTGGTGAAGCAGGTGTAGTCAAAATCGTTGTTCGTGATAAGAAAAACGAAACATCTAATGACTTCTCTATTATTGTTGGTGAAACTGAAGATAAGTTTTCTTTCAACTTCAAAGTTGAGAACATCAAGATCATTCCTGGTTCTTACGATGTTGTTGTATCCAAGAAACTTCTTTCTCGATTCAAGAGCACACAATATGACCTGACTTATTATATTGCTCTGGAACCCGATTCTACATTTGGAGATTGATATGAAAAGGTGGGAAGTCACTTATAAACTCCCCACTACGGGGAGTAAGTATCATAAGACAATTGTGGAAGCAAATTATCAACATGATGCAAAGAAGATTGCACAAGCTCAAATTCCTTCTGCTATAATTTGTGGAGGTCCACAACCTGTAAGATGAAAACAATTACACGGATGAGAATACTTGGTAGTGTCGGAGTTATTGTCGCATATTTTACTATCCTACATATCAATGTTTTGGTTGGTGTGATAATTACTTTCATTGCCGACCTTATTTCAATTCCTTACTTTGTGAGAACTAAGGCATGGGATGTTGTTATAATGCTATCATTTCTTCTGAGCATCAGTATCAGCAAACTATTATCATGAATATCTTTATATAATTATGAATCGTAATGAATTTCTTTGGGTCGAAAAGTATCGTCCCAAAACTATTGATGAGTGCATTCTTCCTGAGTCTACTAAGAAGACCTTTAAAGGGTTTCTAGATAAGGGTGAGGTTCCTAACCTTCTTCTTTCTGGTCCTCCTGGTGTAGGTAAGACCACTGTCGCTAAAGCCCTCTGCAATCAACTTGGAGTAGATTCTTATGTCATCAATGGATCCGATGAAGGTAGATTTCTTGACACTGTACGGAATCAGGCCAAGAACTTTGCTTCGACCGTATCACTTTCGTCAGATGCAAAACACAAAGTCATCATCATTGACGAAGCTGATAACACAGGGAACGATGTACAACTCCTCTTACGGGCAAATATTGAGACGTTTTATAACAACTGTCGATTCATCTTCACCTGTAACTACAAAAACAAAATCATCGAACCCTTACATTCTCGGTGTGCCGTCATCGACTTTGGAATTAAGGGAAAAGAAAGACAGGAAATTGCAGCAGGATTCTTCAAACGTCTCCAAGAAATCTTGGATGCAGAAAATATTGAATATGATAACAAGGTCCTGGTAGAACTTATCAATAAGCACTTCCCAGACTGGCGTCGTGTTCTTAATGAGTGTCAACGATACTCGACTAGTGGAAAGATTGATTCTGCTATTCTTGCTACCTTCTCTGATGTTTCTGTAAATGATCTTATCAAAAACCTTAAACAAAAGAACTTCACTGAAGTCCGTAAGTGGGTCGTTAATAATATGGATAATGATTCTGGGACACTTCTTCGTCTTATATACGATGCTCTTGTGACATCCCTTGAAAATAATAGCATTCCTGCTGCTGTGCTTATTGTCGCTAAGTATCAGTATCAGATCGCATTTGTTGCCGACCAAGAAATCAACTTCCTTGCCTGTTTAACTGAGATTATGTGTGAATGTGAATTCAAATGACAAGTATTCCAAATAAAATTGGTATGGCCCTTATCATGGTCTATTGGTTGTCTATGGCTGGCATGGTTGCCAATGCATATTATCATTATAACTATAACGTATGGAGTGTGAATCTAAATGCTTAATGTAAAATTGTTTCGTATCGTGACTGGTGAAGAAGTCATCGCAGAAGTTCTTTCTGAGGATGATGCTACTGTGACTGTTCAGAATGGTCTAGTTGTTCTTCCAACTGGTCAAAGTGTTGGTTTTGCCCCTTGGGCGACTGTTGTTGATGAAGACAATCGTGAACTGGTTGTATCTAGAAATCATATTGTTTACATTGGAGAAGTTTCCTCAAGTGTCAAGAAAAAGTATAATGAAATTTATGGAAGCAAACTGATTACTCCTGAAGACAAAAAACTTATTTTATGATTATGAAAAAGAAACAACGTTGTCAAGTTAAGTCCAGATT
>Ga0209535_1000191_pt1 | contig 41865 bp, 50 predicted proteins | sample LinPmetageLP28_FD_184041 | JGI IMG/M metagenome (GOLD analysis project Ga0209535, IMG submission 184041) | Marine viral communities from the Pacific Ocean - LP-28 (SPAdes) (version 2) | ecosystem: Environmental > Aquatic > Marine > Oceanic | place: Pacific Ocean | collected 2009-08-22
AGCCTCCGGCAGTGGTTCGGCGGGCTGGGGGGGTTCACAGGCTTTGCCAAGGCCCCCCACGCCTGACGAATAACAATCATAACCCCTAAATCCAAACTTGCTTTTTTAATTAGTGACTGTTAACCTACGCTTTGGTTTGAGATCGCAGTGGTTTGCCTATGACCACCATTTTCTCCCCCCTCTCGTTGGCCCACCTTCCTGAGTGATCCCCCATCACTTGCAAGGCTGGCGAGAGGGGATTCTTTTTATAATCTTTGAAACAAAACTTGCGTAGATTCGTTAGTGCTGTTACAAGTCTTTTTACAACTATGCCGACGTGTCGCCTACTGGAAAGTAACATTAGGTAGGAATCCCACCCGGCTAGATTAAGTGGCGATTAGACAGGGTGCCTGAAACCCTCTTGAGTGAGCGAACCTCACTCTGGCCCAAGGTATGTAAAAATCTTGGGCTTGCTTAACGGAAGGTGCTATTCATGGGATTTACCAAGAAGATCATGAGTGACTGGGGAGACAAGACAGTCTCGTCAGTACTTAGATATAGGCTTGAAAAGGCTGGTCATAACTGGCTAGGTCGAAAGTCAGTCAAGGTCAAACAGATGCTTGACAGGGGTGAGTTAACTGTAGAAGAAGCGGCCACACAGTTAGCTCATTTATCGTCAGTCAAAGACTATCAGATAAGTGAGGCAATGAACCGTCGTCGCAATGGCGGCCCCGCTCAGGGCGGGCCGCCTAAGCTCGACGGTATTGGAGATTAAAAGGCAATAACTTGCCATTACGTTCGTCTTTATTTAGACTGATAACGGGACTCGTATGGTCGAGACTCTGCTTGAACTACCATGGATGCAGCCCGTAGGAAAGCTCGTGGTGATTGGTACGCTCGTCTCAAAGAAGAGAACGAGGAGCTGTGGTGTCGTGCCGAGAATAAAGCTCAGTCCTTAGAAGCCGAAGCTCATGCTCTGCCTAGAGATCAGAGACTCACTGCTTCAGAGCGGGCCGACATCGTCGATGAGATGACTGGATGCTTGGAAGACCCTGTGCATCTAGAAGAGATACAAGTGTATCGTGCCGAGATAGTCGAGAAGATCCGCCAAACCAAAGCCAATCGTAGAAAGAGCCGCGAAGAAATCATTCGTAGTGAAACACGAAAGGCCATAAATGGTTCTGAAGAGTCGAGTCCTAGTCCGAGAGAGAACTCCTCTGAAGGCGAAGGGTCACCTTCGGAGGATTCTCTTTCGGCAGTTGGTAATCCTAGGGACGTGCTCTGGGCAATGGAGAATCTAGGCAATGATAGAGTTATGCGTGCTGGTGCCCCAAGTGGCACCGCTTGGACGTTGGTTTCTGCGGGCCGGAAAAATCCTGACAGCTTGCTCCGTCTTTATCAGCAAGTGTGCATACCGAACAAGAAAGATCTAGAAGAAGCAGCTAATGAAGCTGAGGCGTTTGATCAGCTGGATGACGTTCTAGGTCGTGTTATTGCTATCGCAGAGGGGCCGCTCGAATGAGCAGCACCCGCGATATACCGCCCGCTGGTGTTTTACGCAACGCTAAGTATCGGCGTGCCATACTAAAAGAAGCTAAAGATGACAAACTCTTTCAGGTTTGTGTGAAAGAACTTTGCCGTCGAGACGTTACATTCTGGATAAGTACGTTCGGAATAACGTATGATCCACGCTTGAAGTGTCCGTTGACACCGTTCTCTCTTTATGAATTCCAGAAAAAGGCTGCACTGTCAGTCGCGGAGGCAATCAATGACGGAGAAGATATCTGTATCGCAAAGAGCCGTGACGTGGGTGCGTCTTGGCTGTGCCTTGCCGTTTTACTGCATCGCTGGTTGTTTGAACCCGATCAGGCGATTCTGCTCGTCTCTCGAAACGAAAGTTATGTCGATGGCAGAGGGAATCCGAAATCCCTCTTCTGGAAAATAGATGCCCTACTGGGGCATTTACCTACTTGGATGACTCCTCGCTTTGAACGCAAGAGTCTGACAATTAGGAACTTGACTAACGGAAGTGTAATCGATGGTGAATCGACGACTGGTGATGTTGCTCGTGGTGATAGAAGGACGTGTGTTCTTCTGGACGAGTTTGCGGCGTTCGCTAGTGGCGATGATTTCAGGGCGTTATCGTCCACGCGAGATGTCACGCCGTCGCGTATTTTCCTATCGACCCCGTGCGGTTCAACCAATGCCTTCGCCACGGTCGCAAAGAACGAGAGTATTCGGCAAGTAAGAATGCACTGGTCAGACCATCCGGTCAAGTCAGCGGATGGGTACCTAGATTCTAAGGGTCGATTTAGATCCCCTTGGTATGACAAAGAGGTAAGTCGATGTGCAAGTCCTATTGAGGCTGCACAGGAACTTGATATTGATTTCGCTGGATCTGCTGGTGCGTTCTTCGACCACGAAAGACTCAGTGTTATTTCTCGTAAGCATGTACGGCCACCGGCTGTACGTGGCGAGCTTGAGTATTCCGCTGATTGTAAAGATGTAGAATTTCGTGAGAATGGAAGAGGTAAACTCCATCTCTGGTTCCAGCCCGATGCTTCTGGCAAACTCCCGAGAGATCGGAAGTATGTGATTGGGGTAGACATCGCGGCTGGGACTGGAGCTTCCAACTCCTGTCTTTCTATTGCAGAGAACAAGACTAGAGAGAAGATTGGTGAGTTTGCTGTACCTGACATGCGTCCCGATCAACTTGCTAAGTACGCGGTAGCTGTAGCGAACTGGCTCAGGGATGATGCTGGTCAGCCTGCTCTCATGTGCTGGGAAGCACAAGGGCCGGGCCGAATCTTTGGTGACGCTGTCGTTGAACTTGGACATAGAAACATTTGGTATCGCAAAGCAGAAGGAACGATTGCTTTGACTCCATCTAGAATGATGGGGTGGATACCTACCAGAGATACGAAGCAAGCATTGCTAGGTAGATACCGGCGATGTTTATTCGGAGAAGACTTTATAAATCACTCCAGAGAAGCAATAATGGAGTGCAGAGAATTCATATATGATTCGAGCGGTGGGGTTGAACACTCGTTGTCAATCAATGCTACTGATAAAAGTGGTGCCAAGTCTAACCACGGCGATAGAGTTATTGCCGATGCGTTAGCTTGCATGGCAATGGGTACTGGGTTTACTCCTGTACTTGCAAAGAGCGAAGTGCTTCCGGGTTCCCTTGCGTGGAGGAGACGGGAAGAAAAGAAAAAGAAGCGTCTTGTGGGAGCCTCTAGATGGCAGTAGGTAATGATTATCAAAGATTGAGAACCGCTTTCGAGTGGTCGCGGCAACGTATGACACCTTTCAGAGAGCGACGAATGTCTGCACTCAAGTCATACGCTGGGGGTAACTATGGTGATGCGGCAGGTAGGCAGGCAAATCCTGTAAACCTTCTTGAGCTTGCAGCAAACATCTATCGAAGAAACTTGGCAGCAAAGTCCCCAGTTGTCGATGTTCGATCAAGATCTAAAGGATCTCGATCCATCGCCAAGAAAGCAGAACTCATGCTCAATGAGATTCTTGCTGAAATGGACTTTGAAACTAGCCTGTCAAAGGTAGTACACGACGCGATCTTTTCGATGGGCGTTATGAAGATTGGTCTGACAAGCAAGGCAGAAAGCAACATGCAGGGCGTATTGCATGACGCAGGTCTTCCCTTCGCTGATCCAATTGACATGGACGACTTAGTTGTAGACATGCGAGCCAAAAGTTGGGAGACGCTTCAGTTTGTAGGCAACAGGTTCCTGATTCCATACGAGATGGCTATGGATTCAGATCTGTATGACTTCGGAACTGAATCACCTACTGAGTCAAGGTCTACTCCTTATAACGAATATGGCGACCCTAAAGCATTGACATTGTCACGTACAACCAATGGTATGTATGACGACACTCGTGCCGAGCCTGTTATTGAACTGTGGGAACTGTATCTGCCGTTTGATAAGAAGGTATGCACTTTCAGATGCGACGATGGTGGTACGCCAATGTTCGACTTCCCGGTCAGGGAAGTTGAATGGCAAGGCCCAGAGATTGGGCCATACGTCATGCTTTCCCTCGGCGATGTGCCGGGACAGATCATGCCGTTGCCGCCCGTAGCAAGTTTGATTGATTTGAGCGAAGCAATGAACCGGACTGTCAGAAAGCTGGTTCGCCAGAATGATAGATCGAAGGTGGTCGGTATCGTCGCAGCTGGGGCTGAGGATGATGGGGAGAGGGTTCTCGAAGCCAATGATGGCGACATGATTCGCAGCGATAGGCCCGAGGCCACTAGAGAGTTGAAGTTCGGGGGCATTGACCAGAGCGGCCTTGCCTTCGCACTTCAGCTTAGAGACTTGTTTAATTATGTAGGCGGCAACCTTGACACCATCGGTGGGCTTGCTGCTTCGGCAAATACTCTCGGTCAGGAAGAATTGATCAAGGCTAGTTCGTCACAGAAGATCCAAGAGATGCAAGCCAAGGTAACACAGTTCACCAAGAAGTGCGTCGAGAGTATTGGACTCTGGGCTTGGTATGATCCGACTAAAACATACACCTTGGTTGAAGATATCGGCAATACTGGGATCGAGGTGGAGATTCCACTGGCTCCCAAAGAGCGTGAGGAAGCAGAGTTCTTTGATCTCAACTTCGATATTACGCCCGGCAGTCTTCAAGAAACTACAAGTGCCGAACGTGCAAACACTCTCAGTTCTGTAATGATGAACTACATAGCACCCTTAGCACCTGCAATGCAACAGCAGGGGGTTCAAATAGATGTCCCAGCATTCATTGGGCATATGGCTGAACTCACGGGTGTTCATGAGATAACAGACTTAATTGTTCCAGTTGGAGGTAATCTTGACCCCACAGGTGCAGTTAATGCTGCTAATCTATCTACGTCTGATGCCATGCAGCCAAAGACTCAGCGTGAATATATTCGTCGGAACATACCAACCGGCGGAACTAGATCAGCACGCGACTCTGCAATGACACAGATATTAGCTGGCGGTGCACCGGGGCCGGGTGCAGAAGACGCTTTATCAAGACCTATGCAAGGCCCACTGGGTTAACATATGCCAACGTATTGTTATAAAAACGAGGAAACGGGCGAAGTCCAGCAGCTGACAATGTCTGTAGATGAAATGTGCCACCTGCAAACAGGTGAGCACATATCTATCGACGGTGTCCAGTGGAGACGTGATTACGATTCTGAGGGGAAAACTCGTGTGTCTACATCTAAAGGCTGGCCAATAACCAGCGAAGCATTAGGTACACACCCGAGCGAGGTAAAAAACTTGCAGAAGGAACTGCAAGGGCTGGGCTGTGGCAAAGTCCAGTTCACTAAAGATGGAGCCATGAAACTAGAGAGTCATACTCAAAGGCGTAAGATTCTCAAAGCTATGAATAAGCAGGATAAATATGGATACGACTGAAAATAATCCCCAAGAACGAAATGAAAAGCCAAGAGCTACGTTTGATCATAAAGATCCGTATTCAGTACGGCTTGGAGATTCAGCACCTGCTGATCCTCAGCCAGAGGCGGAAACGACAGCCGAACCCGTAAGCACGCCAGAACCTGTCGTGCCTGCGGAACCAAGTATCAACTCCTCGGTGGACGAGGCAAGCGATGAAGAAATTCCGCCTGCTATTCCCATTGAGATGAAAGAGTCCCTCGGTGATTACATCGATGAGGAACTCGCAACCAACGTGAGAGCGTTGGTAGACAAGGTGGCATCGCTCGAAACTCAGCTCAAGACTGAGCGGGCTAGAGCTAGTGTTGCCAAAGAAACCGCCGTCAAGGCGGATCAGTTTTCCGGGGTCTGGAACTCAGAGTCTGGAAAATACGGGGATGTCCTTGCCTCCGAGTCTGCTAAGGGCCGAGTTCGTGGTGCTGTAGAAGTACTCCGTGCCGGTTACAAAGCGTCGGGCATAGATGTCCCAGCCGAAGCGGCTCTCTTTGAGAAAGCCGTTTCATCTGAGTTCGGTGCTTCGATGGTCGAAGCCCGAGAAAAAGCTATCACCGAAAAGGTGGAGGCTAGACAGAATCAGTTTGTAAGTAGAGGTGCAACAACAGCTGCCATGAATGAACGGCCCGAAGATCGGGCTGCGAAAGCAGTGCATCGAGCTATGCAAGAAAAAGGTTTGATCTAGCCTATCCTTTAAGGAGTTGAATTAAAATGTCTATTTCAGCAAGTGATCTGGGTGATCTGATTAAAACAACCCAGAAGGAACTTGGGGAACTTCGATACACTGATCTTTCCCACGATCTTCAATATTATCTCGCACTCTCCAACCTTATGCAGGAGAGTTCTGTAACTTTCGATGCAGGTTCATCTATTCAGTGGAACCTGATGACTTCTAACAGTGGTGCTGCCAAGCAGACCTCACTCTTCGCGGTTGACTCCGTGAACGTGGGTGATGTCATGGCGACAGCCGAAATCCCTTGGCGACACACGACTACCAACTACGCAATCGAACGCCGCGAAATCGCAATGAACCGCGATCCTCGTCGTATTGTCGATCTCGTTAAGGTTCGTCGTAATGACGCTATGGTCTCTTTGACCGAGCACATGGAAGAGCAGTTCTGGAAGATGCCTCCCTCAGGCAACGACCTGAACATGTACGGTGTCCAGTACTGGGTGTCTGACAATGCAGGTGCAACCCTGACCAACAGTGCAGATGCAACCCAGCTGGGTATTGCTGGTGGCGGATTCAACGGTGGACTTCCTAACAACGGTGCAACCACCGTTGCGGGTATTAGCCCAACCGATGTTCCTCGTTGGCAGAACCACCTCGCTTACTACGATGCTGAAGAGCTTGACGGTTCAGTAGGAGGAAATGACTGGCAAGACTCGGGTGCATTCCCGAACCTTACCGTTCTTCAGGCTATGAAGCAGACTTACACCAAGTGCAACTTCAAGCCCATTCCTAACGCTGCTTATCCTTCATACAACCCAACTCCAGACAAGTGGGGTATCTACTGTGGGTTTGAAGAAATTGCCGGACTTGAAGCGATTTCATATCGTCTCAACGACGCAGTTGTAACTCGTGACATTGGTCATGAAGCAGGTGGCGTAATGTTCCGTGGCGTTCCTATTACCTATGTTCCATATCTTGACAACGTCACAAGTGTTAAGGCTGCTGCTGGTTCGGCATCTACTCGTAAGGGTAACCCGATCTACTTCCTTAACTGGGGAGCTTTCCGTTCGGTTCTTCTTTCAGGCGAATACCTGAAGGAGCAAGGCCCAGAAACTGCACCTAACCAACACACCGTGTTTACTACTCACATTGATGCGACTATGAACATTCAATGTACAGATCGTCGTCGTAACGGGCTCGTTACTGGCGGCCCAGTAGAATTCGCCTGATCTAGAAAGGATTAAATAATGTCTATTGTTACTGTAAATAAGGGGAGTCAGGGTGCACCATTCGACACCTCTTCTCCCGCAGATCCGAGCGACGGATGGGTCTGGTTCGCAGACTTCATTACCGAAGCAGACGGTGGCGACTTCACCTTAGCCAATATGGCTCAGGAAGACTCCCGAAGTGGCTCACTGGTCAATGCTGATGCCGGTGTTTCTACGGCTATCAGCAAGAACGCAGTCTTTGGCGATCTTACCGACGGCGAATCATTTGCGTTCGTGTGTCGTATCAAGATGTTCACGGGTGAAACCCGTGCTAATCTTGACAACATCTCATTCGGTATTGCTGAAGATGTTGCTGCCACGATTGGTGGCACAGCAACACACTGTGGGTTTCATATCACGCAAGGTGCAACGGCTGCTGCCGATAACATTGCTGTGAAGTATGACGATGCCGCTGCCGCGTTCTCGGAAAACTTTACTCCTGCGAACACTGCGGCAATCGCTGACTTTGATATGACCGCCTACAATGAGTACGGTTTTCTTTTAAGCCGTCAGGGTAGTCAGTACACTGCACGTTTCTTTGTAAACGGAGTAGAGCTTGGTAACGGCCACAAGGCCACTGCTAACCTTCCTGCCGCACTTTACACAGCAGTCTTCTCTGCTGCTGAAAAGGGCCGGTGGGAGATCGATTACTTCATGCAGCGTGGTGTTCGGAACGCCTGATTAAATAACTTAAGGCCCGCACGGGGGGTTACCTCGTGCGGGCCATTCTCCAAAGGGGATTAAAAATGTCTACTATTGTTACGCTCAGTCGTGGGGCACAGTCAGCTACACCCTTTGGGTACAACGCTGGCGATGCTTCGGCGGATCGCGGTTCTGCTTTTTTTACTGATTTCTACACAATTGAACCTTTTACCAAAATCAATTGCCCATTGATTGACGGTGCCTGTGGTCTGGCTAAACAGACCACGAATGGTTCAAGTCAATCAACACTAAAAACGAGTAAGATTTTTACGCAAAGAGAAGGTGATTCTGTTTCGTTCGCAGCAAGGCTTAAGGTTACTAATGCCGGTGCCAATGATTCGCTAAATGTTGGGTTCACAGATGACCACACTAAGACTCTTCAAATTGCAGATTTTAACTTTGGTATCAACATAAACAATTTTCTGTCTGACAAAATTACAATCAGTTTCGATGATGGTAAAACAGATAAGTTTTTAAATATTACTACATCTGCTTTGCCATCTGAATTCGATGTCACCGAATTTAATGTTTATGGTGCCGAGCTAATTCGTTTGAATGGCACGAACACATGCCACTATTTCATCAACGGGCATAAAATCCATACAGTAGTGAGCACTCCAGATGCCGGGGCGACAATGGACGCAATGTCTATGGCCTTGTATTCACCAGCTGGTGATGTTCAAAGTCAGTTTGCAACCTTTGATTGGGCATCTATTTCGATGCCAAGAACTTGATAGGAGTATAGATATGTCCAGCGGTATAACTTCTTCAGTTCAAACATTTACTACAGGTTCTATGTCGCCAGCCCAAGGTCGTGCAGGCGGATCTATAGAGCCTGAATTGTACTCTTCTTTTTTTACAGATTTGTACAATGATGAATTTCTTGTTAGCACAGGTAATAGTGCATCTTCAATAGGGGATGGTGATAGAGGTATTTTGACTACAGCTATGACAACCGGGGCTTTCCCGAAGTTTAACGGGAATGCTACCGATGGAACATCCCCCTTAAACTTGGCTTGTCGTTACGCTGCCGAAAAAAGTAGACCCCAGTCATTGGTAGTTTCATGTCGGATGCGACTTAGTGCTGCACCAGTGAACGGTGAAGCGGGAAATGTAAACCTGCATATTTCTAACACTAACTCAATCAACCCCGGTGCTGGTTGGTATGGAATGAGATTGAAGTTATTCAAGAAATATGACAGTGTCGATTACAACACTGGCAATCTAGAATTATTCAGTAATGGGGCAGGAGTTGCTACTTCAACTTTTTGGAGTACCAACGAAGACAAGGAGTCTAGTGAAAAGCTGGCTCCTGAAGGTTTCAACTATTGGGATAGTTATCATGACTATACATTTGTTATGTCATGTCCTACGCCGACGACTACGAATGTAATGTTTTATATCGACCAAAAGTTTGTAAAGTCTTTGACTGGTAACTTAGATTCAAATGACAGGCTTTATAAATTCTGTGGCCTGTTGGGTGGAGATGCAATGATCAACAAGGATCAGTTGCTAGACACTGCTTATGTAAGTCAGAGTAGAGTTTGATTTGTAAAAACAGGGGGGGACATGGAATTAGATCCATGGCTGTTAGATGTTGTAATTACATTGGTCAGCAGTGCTTTATTTGGTTTAATAGGTTTTGTTTGGAAGATAAGTCATAAGGTTACGTCTCATGAAAAAGAGATACAAACCATAAAGCAAATCACTGAATCAAGACACACGCAGACCAAGCACGACGTTGAGTATTTGATTAGCAAAGTTGATAAGAATAATGACAAGATGTATAGCATCGTCAAAAACTTAAAGGATTGACATTATGGCCAAGCAAGGTTTGTACGCAAACATAAACGCCAAGAAAAAAGCTGGCAAAAAAATGCGGAAGAAAGGCGAGAAGGGTGCTCCTACTGATGCAGATTTCAAGCGTTCAGCTAAAACCGCTAAGAAAACTAGGAAGAAAAAGTAATGGCAAAGAAAACTAAAAAGACTTTTAAGCCGCACATGATGTATTCCAAGAGTGGTGCCCCGAAAATGGCTAGTACATATGAATCACATATGGCCCTGAAGAAGAAAGGGTATGGTCACACCAAGCCTACTACTAAGAAAACAACTAAAAAGAGGTCTAAGAAAAGTGGCTATTGAATACAGAGGTGAAAAGTTTTCGGGCTACAACAAGCCTAAGAGAACGCCGGGCCATTCTAAGAAATCCCACGTCGTGCTCGCTAAACAGGGCGACACCGTAAAAATGATTAGATTCGGCGAGCAAGGTGCCAAGACTGCTGGTAAGCCCAAAGCTGGCGAGTCCGATAAAATGAAAGCCAAGCGTAAGTCATTTAAGTCTAGGCATGGCAAGAACATAGCCAAAGGCAAGATGTCAGCGGCGTACTGGGCTAACAAAGAGAAGTGGTGAGGTAGTTGACAAATACTTCCAACGGGGTATGATTACTCTCGATGGAAGACTATTACGAAAACCCTTCGTTGAGCCATAGCCGCTTGAAGGAGATCCGCAAATCGCCGGGTCACTTCAAGTATGCGATGGATAATCCCTCCCCTTCGACTGATGCGATGAACTTAGGATCATTGGTTCACGCCATGGTACTTGAGCCGCATACGGTTGAGGGGGCTTTTTTACAGCTACCTAAGATTGACCGCAGGACTAAAGAGGGCAAGCAGCAATACGCTGATTTTCAATCTGAGTCTATGGGCAAGTGTTGCGTGTCGCCCGCAGATTGGAAGACTGCCGAGCTTATGACCGAGTCGGTCATGGCACACCCGGTAGCCTCTCTCGTTCTCGACGATGCTATTGCTCATGGCCAAGTTGAGCGAGAGTATTTCTGGGATGATTCTCGGTTTGGCGACAAGATAGAACGTAAGGCTAAAGTTGATGGGCTGTGCCTAGATGACCACTTTGGAATGAAAAGTCCCTTGGTAGATTTGAAGACTACCTTAGATTCCTCGCCCCACGCATTCAAGCGTTCGGTGACGAAGTTCAGCTATGCTACCCAGATGTCATACTATCGGGAAGCAGTTGCGACTTCAGGCGTTCATTCTTCTGGTGCACTGATAATAGCTGTTGAGAAGAAACCACCCTACGCGACTGGCGTGTATCGTTTGCTGCCAGAAACAATTGACAGGGCAGACGCAGTTGTAAGAAAATGGCTTAAGACATATGCGGATTGTATGTCCAGTGGTCTTTGGCCTTCGTACTGGGATCTTGAAGAGGTCGAGGTTCCAGATTGGTTTATGAAAGAGAATGGAGTTAATGAATGAAAAGTATCGGATCAGCATTACTGCTGGCACAAAGTAACATCGCAGGCGTAGGCAAGGACGCTAAGAATTCGTTCCAGAATTATGACTATGTTTCTGCTGAGACAATGATCACTGAGTGCCGCAGAGCACTGCACAAGGCAGGATTGCTTTTCTGCCGTAAGTCTTGGCTCATGACTGAGGGAAACACCGTTATGTCTGAATACCTGCTGACTCACCCTGAATCCGGTGAAGAGATGCAGGTCAAGAACGAGATGGTTGTGCCTCCTAATCAGAAGCAGCTGGACAAGGCTGTCCTTGCTGCGTTGACTACAGGCATGAATTACACATTGCGAGATCTGCTGTTGATCCCAAGGTGTGAGAATGAACAGCCTGAGATCGACGCTATGGAACCCGCTAAGGCTAAGAGGTCAGCACCTGTAAATAAACAGGCGGCTCAGATCAAGTTTGTTCCTGTGAACCCCGAGCCGAAGGAAGATGCTCCTTCGCAGAAGGGCATGGCTTCGGCGTTGCACTTCGTGTTCGGATTGAAGCCTGATCCCCGTGGTTATGAAGAAGTACTCCTGCGTCATGCAGGTTCTAAGTACGAAAAGACATTCGAGAAGGCAGAGGATCTGCCCGAAGAGTACATCATTGAAGTCCTGAAGGCTCATGATGTTGATTACAAAGAAACCCAAACTGGAGCTACTAAATGAGTGGTTATGAAATGAAGGATATGTCTGGAACTCTATTCCGCGAAACCGAAAAGAAGAAGGAGACTTCTCCTGATTTCACCGGCAAGGTGATGGTTCGTGGTGAAACACTACGTATTGCAGGCTGGCTTAAGCAGTCAAAGGGTGGCAAGGCTTACATCTCCCTTGCTATCTCTGAGCCTCGACCTGCACAGCAAGACGACTCAGCACCTGCCACCAAGGCGGTAGGCTTCGATGATATTCCGTTCTGATTGGAGTTAGCATGTCAGATACAAGTAAATGGCTGACAATTACACAGTTCGCAGACCAGCTTGGTTTGTCCCGGTACACCGTAGTTAACTTGGTCAAGACTAAGAAGCTGCAAGTGTTTAACATTTCGCCGGGTGCGAAGCGACCTACTTATAGGCTGCCTCCAAAGCAATTGAACGTGGCTTTGGAACTAATGCAGTCCACGGTATTCCCTGAAGTGACGCAAGGAGGCGTTGATGAAGGATCACGGACACCCGAGGCCGCAGTACGAAACGAATGAAGATATCAGCAACGAAGAACGGGCTATCCCCTCGATAGAGTCAGCTCTACGAGGGGAGGCCCGGAAGTTGCCGAAGAATCATTTTGCGGATTTTGTTGTTGTTGATCAGAAATCGCAGATTATTGCATTCGTTGAATACAAGAAAAGAAGTTTTAAATGGGGTGATTACCCCACTGTTATGTTGTCGGCAGAGAAGTTCGGTAAGTTACGAGCGGTTGCAGATATGAGGGTCAGGTCTTTCTTTGTCGTTGAGGCAAAGGGTGAAGAGTTAAAAGCTGTTGAGCTTACGAGACCTGACTTGGATTTTAAGATTGAATATGGGGGCAGGACATTCAAGACTAGGGATAGTTATGACATTGAACCTGTTGCACATCTGAGTGCAAATCAATTCAGGAGGATTTGATGAGCGTTGGAAAAAAGAAGTTGGATGCTTACAAAGCTGCCACAACGATCACTGGGCAGTTGCCGGGAGATATGGGTAGGACTGCGGAAGAAACCTACCTAAAGATTATTTGGTGCGGGATAGTTTTCGAGAACACGCCGGGTATGACATTTCCTGAGCTTATGCGTATCTCGGGGCACAAGACTAATAGTCATTCGGGAGTACATGGTTGGATTGAAAAGTGGAGGCAGATGGATTGGAGGGTCAGGCATGCTTGGCTTCTCTATGCCGAGTCACTCGCTAATCATTCTTTCAATGTTAGAAATTACCAGATCGACATAGACAAGATGAGAATGGAAAGCCTCGCCGAGGCTGCTACTTCTAGGAGAAAAAAATGAAACCTGATTACGACCCATGGCAAACTTTGAGAGGTCTTTTTCCCAAGTGGGAGCCGACTTCAGAAGAGGCTAGATTATTCAGGGGGCAGTTTTCAAGCCGTAACCGCGATGTGTTGGTTACCAGTATTGAGAATTTCCGCATTGGTTTTAGATATGCCCAGCCTAACTTAGGTGGGATATTGAAAGAGTATTCCACGATCATGATGAACAGGAATTCGTCGGTAGATCGTGCAGTGAGGATCGATGAGGTTGACGACGAGGAGTTTATCCGTAAGGTGGACTCTGACAATTCAAAGATTCTGTTTGAATTAGAGTTGCTTACGGAAGAGCAGCTTGCTGACTTGAGGGTGGCAATGGACAATGCCCCCGGTGTCAGTGTTATATCGGGCAAAATGGCCGGGCCACCATCAGGTTGGTCACGAGTTACTAGGGGGCTAACGTGGGTACTCGCGGAAAAGATGGGCATCATTGCTGGGAGTTTATCGTCAGATCAACGCCAAGACCCCAGCCTCGTCCCAGAATGACCCGTAAGGGGCACACCTATAATCCGAAGTCAGCAGACTTCTGGAAGACTCACGTAGGTCTAGCGGCGAAAGACGCTCTTGAGGACGCTCCCACTCCGTTCTCAGATCCTGTTCGCCTAGAGTGTACGTTCTACATGCCGAGGCCAAAAAGGTTGCGTAAGTCTGAAATAGGGCTTCCGCATACCAAGAGGCCGGATACTGATAACATTTTGAAAAGCACTCAGGATGCACTTCAGATGGCATCCGTAGTAACAGATGACTCTGTTTTCTATCACGTCACAGGGGTCAAGTATTATGCTGACCCAGATGTACAGAGTCATGCTAAAATACGCATTATTCTTGAACGTCCTGCGTTAGAAGAGTAGACTGGTCTACGGGGTGTCTGATTGAAATCTGGCAAGAACTATAGTCACAGCCAAATGAAAGCGGTCGTATGGCTGCTTGCTATTTTGTGTGCAATCATGGCTATATTTGGGTGCGGCAAAGCACGGATAATACAAGAAACAAACGCCGTTACGGCTCTTGCTTATTCATCAATCGACAGTGCTGCTCAGATTGCTGAGATCTCTGACAACCCAATAGTTACCGGACATGCCAGAGAAATCATTCACAATCAAAAGACAATTGTCAGCCGTGCTGCTGACATCGAGAAAGCTACGACCCATATGGAAGACAAGGCTGATGGGTACCTCAGCTGGTGGGGAGAGTTTTTCATAGGTTCAGTAGATTCAATCAAGTGGTTAGCAATTGCAGCGGCAGCGGGAGTAATTGCATTCATAGGATTCAGGGCAAGGCTCTGGTCATTTATTGGGGGGTTCTTGCCATCGAGAAAAGAAAAATAATTATGGTAGCTGGATTGTTTGCTTTGACAGCATCATGCTCGCAACCGATAAATGTGTCTGCTTCTGATATAAATCAGAATGGGCGTGTAGGTGGAGACGATGTGAGTATACTTGTCAGTCAGTGGGGCAGGTGCGGATCTGCGGATTTAGACAACAACGGGGTTGTCGGATCTTCTGACTTAGAAATTTTGCTGACGGACTGGGATACATGACTTCCAAGGATAGTAAAGATCGTTTAGAATGGGGCGTGATTGTAAACATAGCTCAGACGTTTGTGCTCGTTCTTACTGTTGGGGCAGCATTCATGACTATTGGAGAGACAAAGCAAGAGATTACGTCTAACTCTGAAAGCATCCGCGATTTGCGTGATGTGTCAGGAGATCTCGTCGGGGCAATGGTAGAGGCTACGGTCAATGACGCGAGGCACTTCGAGATGCTGACTGAGCTTCGGCGAAGGGTCAGTCTCTTAGAAAGGGTGGATAGCAGATGAGCACGACATACATAAGTAATGCCAATCTGGGAATTACTAGGACAGAACTTCGGGGTGAAGTTGGTCGCTTCTTGGGGTATGGCCGGACTTGGGCTAACCTTAATGACACAGCCAAAGAAGATTTAGATTCTATTATCAGGAGAGGGCTGCGGCAGTTTTACTCGCCGCCGCCCCTTACTGGGAAAAGCCATGAGTGGAACTTTCTAAGGCCCACTATGGATCTGACGCTTGAGGCTGACAAAGTAAAAGCAAATGTCACTATTGTTGTTACTAACACTACTGTTGCTTCGACGGGGACAGCTACCGAATCTAGTGGTGCAACTGCATGGTCTACGTTTGCAGATTACATTTTGTCGTTCGATGGGAACTCCTACATAGGTACGGAGCTAACGAGTGGTGGTAATGTTGCAGGATTTAGGCCCGACAGTTCAGTAATAAATACTACAGCAAAGAGTGTCACCCAGACGAAGTCTTATATCATGCCGCAAGACTTCGGGGGTGTAGTTGGCGACCTTGTTTATCATGATGAAAGTGCACAAATACCTGTCCGAGTACTCAATGAAAGCCGTTGGTCTGAAATAAGAGCAATGGAACCGACACGCAAAGGCAGGCCGCAGTATGTTTGTTTCGTGCCTGCGTCATCGCCTGAGTCAGACAAGAATCTTCCTAACCAATGGCAAGCAAAGTTTTACCCACACCCTGACAAGACATACAACTTGCGATTGCAGTTCTTACAATTGCAAGAAGAATACTTCAATCAGGGAACTGTCAACGGAACGGTTGCTGCCGATAGTACCGCCGTGGGATTTGGAACAACCACGTATCTTCCTGTGTGGGCCGCTGATTCGATCTTTGCTTATGTAGACAGTGCTGGTGCAAATCAAGAGGTTGAAGTTGCTTCCGCCACGCAAAGAACTCTCGTTCTCAAATCCAACCCGCCTGTTGCTAGTGCAGCAGGTATCAGCACTTGGAAGTTAATTCCGAACCGTTTCCCCGGTGGTCAGCAGCATTCGGAAACTATTCTTTCTTCTTGCTTGGCTGTTGCCGAGGAATACGCAGAGACTCCATCAACTAGATACCGCCAGCTCTTTCAGGAAAGGCTGGCTGCTTCCATTTCCATAGACGGACAAGGCACTACTGCTGGAATACTTGGCAGAAACCTTGATCGGTCTGACGGACAGGGAACATTTAACAAATATGCATTTGCTGATTACACGGTTACCGTGACTGGACAAACACTCTAATGCCAACACTCCAAGATATAGCTAAACCAAGGACTGGAACTTCCGGAATTGTCTCAGTACTTGTTGAAGGGGCAACTGTTACTAATACTGCGGACGGCAATGCCAATGGCGTCATCACCCCGACAGGCAATGATAGGCTTTTTAGAATAAAACCCGCTTCTGTGCAGCTTGGTTTTTCTGTAGAGGTTGCTGACGTTACTGGTGAAACTGATGACTCTGCACAGTACACGCATAACGAAATGACCCGTGGTTCTTTTACCGTCCAAGGCTACGCCATGTCTAGTGATACCGGTGCGACAGATGGCCTTGGTCTTCGATTCTTGCAGTCAGCCCAAAATGGTCAGGTGGTAACAACCAATAAAGCTGCAAACATACGGTTCCAGTGGGCAAATGGTAAATTCATTTACGGTATTGCTCTCATCGAATCAATCCAATACAGCTATTCGAGAAGCAGTGTTTTCATAGGCGTGACTATGAGCGGTAGATTTACAAACACAAACTTTGCCACGAAAGAATTTTCTGATAGTAATAGTGCTGATTTACCTACTACATGATCGGATTTAGAAATGCCAGAATACGAAGATCCGTTTGACGATCCGAATAGACCGCCTTTGCCAGAAGTAGAAAATACTGCTGGCTTTGATCATCGCATGAGAGAGGGTGAATCTGACGAGGACTACGGCAGAAGGTACAGGGATTTCCTAAAAGACAACGCATCTCCTAGGCAAGATCCTGAGCAGATAGTAAGGCCGTTCGGGTTTGGGCAAAGCCCTGACGTTGCTGGTGGCGGAGAAACTTTTCAAATGCTCGCTGAAGATTTGAGAAGAATAAGAGAATTGCTTGAAGGAATACTCAACGCATGAGCATTAAAGCAGCAGTAGGGCCGATTAACTCAGGAACAATCGTCACAAAGAATATCACTGACGAGCGGAAGTCTCGTACCGAGTGTCTCTACATGATCGAGGAGAGAGATCCGGCAGTCGCTAGGCTAACTACGGAGGATGCAATCACTCGTGCAGTTACTCAGTCTGCCCTCGATACTAACATTTTGAAGTACGGTGGCGTTCCCTTGGAGACTGCCACCGCAAAAAGATTTGGTGAACGCAAGGTTCAAGTAACTCTGCGGTTTGGCAATACAACGACAGGCACGCCCGGACAAGATCCCGGATCGAACCAGCTTCTTGCGATGCAATTGCAAGCCGCAAATGTCCGAGTGTATCGTCGGCCTTTTTCTACAAGAAAAAATGGCGAGGCACTTAGGTACGATTGCGACGGAACGACAGGCAGCGGCAACTGTAGCTCGACATCTTCAACTTGCTACGACTCAGGTCTTGCGAGATGTGTTTCACCGGCAATTAAGAATGGGCTTCCCGATGGCGATTGGATTGGCGGAATTGAGCCGTCAAAGGTTCCGTCATTCTCGTCAGCTGCGTACATTGAGTTTGCTAACTGGCCTGTGCCAGAAGTACGCCTGCAAATTCCTGCGAGATTAACTGCCGCAGAATTTAGACTTTTATTCGGTGCTAGTGCTTTGTTCGGCAAGGTTGGACACTTCAACGATGCAGCGTTCACTTGGAATCAAATTGTATTCGCCATTGGAACTGTCCGCATTGACGGTGCGGATGTCGATTGGATTGTGGAAGGTGCTTCCACGCAAGTTTATTACGTCAACTATGAACTTACTTGGCGGCCATACGGCTGGTATGTCCAAGAATTAGTACAGCTTGGATCTGACAGTTCTAAAGCAGACACAGCAATCATCAATGTTGCAGAGCCACGAGTATCTTTTAGCGGAATGTTTCCCTTATAGTCATGAGAACGCCACCATTTCCAAACAGGCTTAATCCGTTCAGCACTTCTTTCAGATCTACTCTGAACGAAATTGGTACTGATGCTCTTGACTGGGGCGTAAACTCAACTGACGTTGAGGAACGAATTGCTGCGCTCGAAGCCAGAATCAATCGCATTCAACCTACTTTTCCTGCGGTACTCAACACTGCAAAGCTCATGACAAATACCGGGGCTACCCAGAAAAGATGGAAGTATGCGTTTGAGGAATACATACCGGGCGTAGCATTGAGTCCTAGAGGTTTTCCGGGGCAAGGCAGTAGCGCAACTTCTAATCCAAACGACTGGACTCGCACTCCGGGCCAGCGTAGCAGCTGGGGCAACAACGGTACAGACGCTTATAACTCTGACACAGACCCTTATGGATTTTATGCGATCAACTTGGCAGAGCTAACAAACGACGAATTGGCGGCTAGTGCGGATGGATATGTTTCTTGGGGGCAGAAGGTAGGAACTGGGCCAGCAGGATCTGGAACGGTCAGCTTGCTATCTGTGGGTAACGTGGCTGACGGGACTGCTGACCAGAGCCGTAGAACCGGCGTGATTATGTTTCAATTGACTGGCCCTCAAGTTGCGGCCATTGACCCTGACAATACAACCGGCACGATATTTGCATTCGCTGCTGGAAACGAAGTAGAGGTATCTTGCACATGACTAGCTCCCCCGGCTGTTGTTGTGGAACTGTTGATGAGACTTGTAACACTTGCTTCTATGGCAAGGATGCAGACACGCTGTGCTGCCGCCTAGATGCGAGGGATGTGTTGATGTACAACAATCCTCGTGCAGGCTTCAGTAAAAAGATCTATCAGCCTTTGGCCAATTGTCCTGATTGTACGCCAATGCCAGAAGCTACATTGAGTTACCCAAGGGCTGAAGACATCATTATTAGGTACAACCATCAACCAAGTAACAACTCTACTGGCAGGGACTATAGTTGGTTCTTTGATGCAGGCGGATTTGGTGCAGCGAGTTATGACCAAGGTGGTGGTGAACAAATTAAATGCAATTTAGTTCCAAGTCCTACTACTGCTAAAAGTTGTTGCGTCAATGGGGCGGGTAGTGGCTCCAGTATGGAATACCCTCTTGGGCCTAATGTAAATGCTTGTGACTTTACTTCTGGCGGTTTCTTAAAAGAATTGCAGTCGAAAGCCGTCCAGCAAGGAGACCCTAGTCCTCCTGCCTTTGATGTAGTTACTGATACTAATCCTTGCACAAATTTCGACGGCAGTGCAAGCACGGTAACTTGCAAGTGCCCCTACGCAGGAAGCGATGCTTGGTCATGGATCAATGGTGATTTACTGTTGGCCTCAAACAATGACAATAGCTTCGAGTACGAGCATTACACATTAGGAGGTGGTACTAATGTTGCTTTTCAAGGTCGATACAACCGACTTGGTAGAACTTTGCTTGCGGTATTTCACCAAGAGATCTGGTTCAGAGCTTGCGAAAAATATCCTAGTGATATACCCGAAGCACTGGGTGATGCCCCAGAACAAGAAGAGATAAACGATGCTCTTGAGGGTGCTATTTGGAAATGCAGAGCACCCGAGTGGTGGGCTTACGCTTGCTCCGGCATTCCCATTTACAGCTGGGAAGTACGGAAGATGGTTGATGCGGGACTTATATCCTCAGCTCAAGAGTTAGATTTCTTCCAAAGCGTATATGCAAATACGCCTATAGAAAGAACAGCACTAGGCAGGCAGACATTAGAAACATTTGAGACTAGGCACTGGAATGATGTAGACCAGTCTAAAGGTCTTTCTCTGTTGGGTATCAGAGACTGGGTTGGCTACACGCAGGCAAACGGAGTTGATGTCCCTGACAGTCAGCGTAAAATAATCAGAAAAGATTTGTACCAAAGTAAAGGGGGACAGGGCGGGGTACCTTTTTCAGACAGGATAGTTGAAGATGAATTCTATTACGGAAGAAACGGCGGCTGGGCACATATCTGTAGAAAGCCAAAGGCAGGAAACTACACAGCCAACGATGTGATCAATGATATGCCTCAAGTTCCTAGAGGAGTTGGCTACAGGACTGACGATCTGTGCCGGTGTGCAGGCATCGATGGATCGTGCCTGAGTGCATTTGCCGGGCCTTACGGCACACCAACTTGTAGTAATGCTAACACTGTATGCGGCTGTGACCTTTGCACGCTTAGAAATCGAGCATCAGATTGTGATAGTTCATGGTTTAGCCCTGCAACTGGGTGCGACTTGGGTGTTCAGACAGCCTGCGACAGTGAAGACAGTGGGGCTTATATCGGTTTATGTCAGCTGACTAAATTTAATGCAAGTTGCGGAGGCATACATTTCCAATTCAGCGGAATAGATGCAATACAAGACGCGAATGGTGTAGATGAGGTTTCTTTCCAATGCCTTGAAGAAAACCATGCACACCTGTGGGTGTTGAATAGAACTTGTGAAGAAGGTTTAGACACAACCAAGCCTTACACTTGCACGAATCCGAAGTGTAATGCTGGCCCATATAATGATTTGGGTGACGTGTCTACAAACATAGCAACCCCTACTGCTTCTAACTTTACAAGGTGCATAAACGCGGCTACCCCAACGAATTCATTTTGCTCCGGCAGTAGCGGCACAACTCTTTTGTCAAACGGGACATTGTGCGAAATACAATTCGATAGCCCCGTTGACAACAAAAAAGAAAAGCCCGGCAACCCAATGAAACCGCCTTATGTAATTGGCACTGATTGCGGTACGTATCTTTGTACTGAAAAAGATTCTTCTTTATCTTTGGGTGCTTGCTGCAAAACTGTCGGGGGTGTAACTACTTGCGTAGATGCTGTGACCCAAGCACAATGTGCTGAATGTAATACTGAATCAGGAGTGACAGCTGTATGGAAAGGCCCAAACAGCTGCTGCGACTCTAACCCCTGCTAATCGAAGGACTCGAAAATGTATATGACCCCCGGAACAAGCGGCCCTATTGGAAAACAATCACACACTTTGCCTAGAAAAACACAGCCAGCACCCCGTCAGAAGATGAGGGGTCTCGGAGATTTGCTGGCGTGGGGTTTTAGAAAAGTAGGCATTGAATTCACGGTGAAGAAAATCACCAAAGGAAAAGACTGCGGGTGTGCTGCAAGGCAAGAAGCCTTGAACAAAGCTATCCCGTTCAATAGAAAGGAAGAAGAATGAGCAGGGCTTCACTTCCGATGCCACCTGATGGCAGCGCGGGGAAAATAGATATTGATGAGGAGGCTCGTCGCATATCTGAGCAAATGCAAGACGAGACTCAAAGGGAAGTTGATGCGGCAAGAAAGCGGCAGGCTTCACGTGCGTCTGGCAATACTGCCTACGGAATGGAAATAGCTGATGGGGCGCAAAGTTTCCTAGACCGCAATGCAACCCAGCAAGACATGAGCAGGATCTCTGGTTTGCAGCAGGGCAGTGCTGAGTCTGATCAGGACTATCTTATGAGGCAGGGCACAACGCCCGGATCTAGCCTTGGTCAAGCAGTATCTGAAGAGCAGAAATTCCGTGCCGACGCTGACTTCGGCAGCAGGCGGCAGGGATTGATTGCGTACTTGCAAGGGCAGAGAAGCCCAGACTTGCAAAGACGTGCTAGTGAATTTGCTCAGAATTACCCTCGTGAGTATCAGCAGATCCTAGCTCAGACGCGTGGCGAAGGTGCAGAGCAGGCTGAACCAATACCGTTTGACGAAGAGCTGATGAGACGGATAGAGCAAAACCCAGATGTTGCTCGTCCAAGATCTGGTGAGCCAAGAGAGATGAGTCTTGAACGGAAGAATCGCCGTGCACAGAAGCTCGCTGACAAGCAAATTGATGCTCGCGGTAGATTTATTACTGGCATGAGTCGCCGCTATGGCGACAACCCGAAGGCACTTGAAGGTGCAATCCGCAGGTGGAACGAGCGTAATCCTGACAACCCTGTGATGCTAGAAGACTTTGACACACTTGAGACTGCACGTCCGGGTGATGTTGTCAACGTCAATAACATGAACCAGCTTCGCAATAGCAATGTTGCACCTAATGTAATTATCAACGGGCCTAGAGGTTTACGCCGTACAACTATGAAAGAAGACGGCAAGCTGACAACAGTAGCTGTCCTTCAGGATAGTGCAACGGGAGAGTACTACCCTGACCCAGACGCATTTGATACGAATCAATCTTTTGATAAAGCTCTGACACGCCAAGACAGAGTCAACCTGCGGTCAGCCGTGCTCAACTCTGGCAACAGCATGCTTACTCAAGAGCAGCGTCGGCTAGACTTTGCTAGGTCTGAAGCAATTAAATCTATTCCTGAGATCAGAGAAGCTGCACTAAGTCAAGTTGCAGAAATGGAATCAGAGCTGCATTACAGGTATGCCAGTTCCTTTGCCAAGCTGCAAGGAATCCCTTCTTATACAGGCGAGTCAAGACAGCAGTTTATGGATCAGCCTAGTCAGTCGGGAGGCCGTGAGCAGCAGGCTCCAACTATGGCCGATGTGCCTGCAATTATGGACGAACTGAGACAGAAGGCAGATCCTGTCAAAAACAATAACCGGGCTGAGCAAAAACGCTACGAAGGTATGTCAGAAGAAGAACTCCGCCGAGAAGCTATAGAAATAGCACGACAAAGATACACCGATAGCCAGACACCTTTGTTTGATGAGCCTCCAGCCGGTCGGGAAATTAGTTATCTGAATGACACGGCAAGTACAGGCACAGATATGCAGCCAGTTGCACAGGTGTCTTTCAATCAGTTCCATCAAGAAGTTTACAAACAGAACCGCGACCTTTTTCGTGACCTTGTTCAGCCAATGGGCCAAGGCATGGGAAGCAGAGATCAAGAAGTTCTTGAACGTATGGCTCAACTGGCAGAGTTTGTTGATGGTATGGCTTACGGCCCCCAAGAAAAAGCATTCTTCTATGACAGAGCCTTTGAGGAAATTTCAGAGAACATTCGCGAAGGCGGTTTAGATCCAATTAAGTATCAGCCGATTGCAGAGCAAATCAAAGGTAGGTTTAGCAGATGACACAGCTTCCAAGTTCCGGCGGCAAGTTTGACTTTGTCAGGTCAGCTCAGACATACGAGTCTCCTGAGCAGATGAGACTTGACGAAAGATATAACGAACAAGGCTTTGTAGGAAACGCCATTGACTATGCAGGGGAAGTTGTAACCGGTCTTGGTGAGGCGGTAGGCGATCAACTGGCTAATTTAATTCCGTCGATTCAAGGGCAGGCTTACGACACTGCTACCTACGCAGTCAAGAGAGCAGGCAAAGCATTCGGATTAGATGTTCCGGAGGAAGCCGCAAGGCTCGGGGCAAATGCGTTGTCAACCATGTCAGGCATTCCGTTTGGTCAAAAGACAAGTGCCGAACTTGGTCGCGAGTTGCAGATGCGTGAAGATCTTAGGCCACCTAGTCAGTTTACTGGCAAGGTGTACTTCGAGCCTCAAGAAATTTCTAGCGTGGCACAGTCAGTGCTGGGTGGTATCGCTGCTATTGCGTTTCCACCTCTTGCTGTACCAGCAACAACACTTATGGCAACGCAGGCGTACACCGCAGTCATGGGTGATTACCAGAAATACTTGGGCGAGTCGGGCGATGAATATGATCCGATGATTGCCTCGGCATTGATGGCACTTGTGGGTGTTGAAACAATAGGATCAAAGGCAGTCATGATTGACTTGCCGAAGTACTTAGGTAAGAAAGCCGGGCTGGATGCTTTTAAAAACATACTTAGGGCTGGCTCTAGCGGGGCACGAAAGTCTGCAATTGAGAAAGCAATTAAGTCTGGTGCCTTACAGGTTGGTGCTCTGGCTGTACAAGGTGGAGAAGAACTTGTAGAAGAAGGTCTTGAATCTGCTGCACGGATTATGTACAGAGAAGAGTTCGACACTCTACGCGAAAGCATTCTTAATGGAGACGTAGGCACCAAAGAGTTTGAACAAGTTTGGGGTATTGTTTCAGAAGGCGGGTTGAAGCCGTTCTATCTTGGTGCTCTTGGTGGTGGTGCTGTTAATACTTTTTCAACTCTCAAGGGGCCAGATGCTGCGTCTAGGGCAGCCCGCGACACGGACATTGCTAGAGAAGTGGCTGCTGAAGCAGCGGCTGCACGTCGAGCTGCCAGCGAACCCGAGACAGTAATTGCCGAGCAACCTGTAGAGGACATAACTGCTGACGAAGTTGTAGAACCTCAAGCAGAAGTAACTGTTTCTGATATTGACAGTGATCAGTGGGCCGCCCAGCTTTACGCTGAGAACCCTGAAGCTGTTGATAATTTGATACTGACTCCAACTACAAAGAAGGTGAAAGCACAGGCACCGGGTAGGAATCCATTCAAATCAGTACTGCCCCCCGGTATGGTCACGGATAGATCGCAACGGCAAGCCCTGTTTGAACGGCTGGTAGCCGCTCGCGAGGCTGCCTTGCAGCCCGCTGAGGCGGCGACCGAGGGCGACATAGATGTAGCCCCACCCGTGGCTCCAATGGAGTCTGTCGTGGCTCCTGAGCCTGACGAGAACTCAGATGAAGCCAATCTCACTCGGGCTAGGAACCAGCTGCTCGAAGAGATGGACGGCCTTGACCCAGACTCTGATGAGTACATGGAGCTTGAACAGCAGCTCGGCATGAACGAGGCCGAGATGGATCGTCAGGGGATAGAGTTTTCTCGCAATCTGTCTGGCCCAATTGAATCATCGCGGCTAGATGTAGAGCCGGGTTCACAGAGAGGTTCAGCTCGTGGCGGGTTTGCTACTGACCGGCGTACAGGCCGTCGCATGTATACCAAGCGATACCCAAACTCAGAGCAATCCTCTAATGAAGTCATTGCCAGTAAGTTGTACGGAGCTGCCGGTGTCAATGCACCGCAGGCTGAGACAGTTGTTGAGAACGGAGAGGTAGTTGGGGTAGCCACTGAAGTAGTTGAAGGACTTACTCGTGGTACACCTCGCGATGCTGCTGACGGATTAGTTATCGACGCTTGGTTAGGAAACTGGGATGTCGTTGGCATGGATCAGGATAATCTTCTGGTCGGTCGAAACGGTGAAGCAGTACGCATAGACCAAGGTGGTGCTCTGACAACGAGAGCACAGGGTGCACCCAAGGGCGAGGCATTTGGAGACAATGTTGGCGAGTTAACAACTCTGGTAGAGCAGAACCCTGAGCTACAGCCAACCGCAGAGCAGCTTCGGCGTGGATTTAATTCCCTGAGATCTTTGTCAGACCAGCAAATCAGAGATATCGTCACAGAAAATGGCGGCGATGCATCATTGGTTAGAACATTGATACGCCGCAAGAGGGACTTGCTTGCCCAAGAAGAGCAAGCAATCAGCGATCAGGAGCTTTCTCAGGAAGGTGCAGAGTTCTCACGCAATCTCGATACAGCAAACAAAGCAAACGGAACTGACTTTGTTCCACTCACTGAAGAAGAAACGAAGACACTGACTGATGGCCAAAGAGAAATTGCGGAAAATGCACGGAAAAGGCTTGGGCGAAATGTTGTTTTCGTAACATCGCCTTCTGGCAACAATGATTACAACGGCTGGATACAGGGCAGAGACAGCAACACAATCTACATAATTGTCCAGCCAAATATCAATGAAGCAATTGCTAAGGTTGCTAAGAACAGAGGCATGCGAGAGCGTCTAGTTCGTGAAGCATACGAGAACACGATGCTGCAAACTGTTCTGCATGAAAACGTACACCTCACCGAGGATAGGCTCGAAGGTACAGAGCTTGATATTAAATCTGATGCACAGTCATTGCTCGAACACATTCTATCTGTTAGAGGAAACAACGAAAGACTTGCAGGTCTTCAAGAAAGATTCGATGCAGGTCTGATGACCGAAGAAGAATTCCAGAGTGAACAGCGTGCTGAGTCTTTGTCAGACTTCTTGGCACTATCGCAAAGCGGTATAGATACATTGTTCATGAACAGGGGCCGTGTAAGAAATACTCTTGGCCGGATCAGGCGAATCGCCAACAGGCTTGGCGGCTCAAAAGATGTCCGAACAATCAGCCGTGTTGTCAAGAACATGGAGAGGGGCAATGGGTTTGTCCCAAGCAACCCAGATGTAAACACCCCACCTGTTGAGCAGAGCGTTGAGTTTTCTCGACGCTTCCCTCTTGCCGAGAGTTGGTATGACGGATCATTTGATATTGAGGTTGCTAAGGCAAACCCAAGTCCTAAGAACTTGGCCGTGCTAATGGCTACTCGTGAAATAATTAAATCAAAGACCCCTGCTATTAATACGATTATCAAAAGGCTTGCACCTATTGGGTTCGAGATAGATACAGAGACAGCAGCGGAAATCAAAGAGATTTACTCGGACATTTCTACTTACTACACCAACACATCGCAGGGTCGTATGACAGAAATGCGTGGGGAGCAAGAGCAGTTTGGGCCAGCAGGCGTAGTAGAAAGAAAGATGGGCAAGCTGTTTGACTCTAACCCAAGCCCGACTGCTGAACAACTTGCAAAGATGCCGGGTTCTCCTAAGCCAACGACGAACGACATGGTCGTAAAAATGGCTACCAGCAAGAAGAATCCTTGGACTCAAGTCAGGGCAGACAGCTTTGTCAAGCGTGCCAAGGACACTGTGCTCAGAGCAGAAGGCAACGTCGTTGAGACTAAAGATGAAAGACTCATCGATAAGTTGATGAAAGAAAATGACGTGGTCATCTTCACTGGTGATGGCGGCCCAGTCATACATGCTAAGAGAACTTGGACAGATAGATTCGCAGCCCCTGTAGATTACTCAGTCATCAAAGAGGTTACCGTCGAGGCGGCAGAGAGGGGCCATCACAACTGGTACCGAGACTTCGGTAAGTTCTTCAAGTCTTTGGGTGGTACTCGCCTCATCAATGAAGCGGCAATGCTCTTCGGGGTGACGAGTAGTCAGTCGGCAGTCGAGAACAATATATCTGACACTCTGCACCTTATGCGTCTAGTAAGGGAGCACAAGCGTGACGGCAAGCCTTGGAACAAGGAGTCTTTGAAAGATACTCTCTGGCCCTACCTTCTTAAAAACGGCAAGAAGTACAAGAAGAAATCAACCGACGCAGACTTTGCACGAGGGTCAAGAATACGCCGCAACAAATTCACCGAGTCAGGTGAAGCTGCAATGTTCATATCTGAAAAGCAGATTGACACGATAATAGATTTCTACATCGATGGCACGCCCGTAGGCGGTGCCATCAAGACGAGAACCTACTCGGGTGCTATTGCTGAAGCAGCAATGAATATGTACTACCCGTTCAGTGTTCAGGATAGACACCAAGCTGCGACATATGGATTCTTCCATGGCAAGTTCAACTCAGGCAATGGGAACTTCACCTTCGATAAGATCTTTAATAATGAAACTGGATTCCGATACGCTGCTTACTTGACCCAGCGATTGAGTATGGAGCCAGAGCTTCTTGGCCTTACTCCGAACCAGATTCAAGCGGCACAATGGTTCTACACCAAGGCTGGTGAAGGGCCATACGAAGTTGAAGCTAAGACTGACAAGGGTTTGATAGCAAACTTTGCCAGAGATAATCCAGACCTGACAACGGGTACGTTAGATTCTGCACTTAGATTTGCCGAGTTCGAGATAGCTGACCTGACTAATCTGATGAGTACTCTTCCTGATGATGCAGCCTACCCTGCACCGGATCTTGAAGTACCTGTGTATGAGAAAACACTCAATGGTCATTACGATTATGTCGGTGGCCAAGCTGTTGCTCGTGAGTTCGGCGAGGTCATGGAGCTTGAGGCACCAAGAGTCATGATGATGATGACTCCTAATATGTCGTTGCCCGGCTTGGCACTGCCATCTGAGAACATGACGGAAACTGCTGCAACTGAAATGACTACCAGCATCCTTCAGTCAGTGACCGAGACTGACGGGACAGTACGCTTGTTCAATGACATGGGTATACCTCACACCCCTCTGACAGCTGGGCCAACTACCAGCGATGGCCTGACCGGCAATCAGTTTGCAGTGATCCCAATGCTCGGAAGTATTACCAGTGATAGTACTGCCAAGCTGCTTGGTGCTACGCTTGGGTTTGGCATGATGCAACCCCGTGTGCATGTCAGCAGGTTTACGCCTGAAGGTGCAGCGGCTACCATTAGACTCAAGACTCAGAGCGGTTCACCCCTAACCCCATCGACTGTTGCATCTGTTAAGTTGCCAGCCGTCAAGGGTTCAGAAGTTATTCAAATTACATCAGCACCAGAATCTGACTATGTCGATGTGGTTATTAGTCCAAGTTCTGGTAGCGTATCTGATTCGCAGATTGAATCTGCATTCACAACATTATCGAAGGAGTTAAACGATGCAGGAATCCCAGTCGAAGGACAAGTCCTCCGAACAGAAATCACAGAAATCCAACAAGACGAGTACCGAGGTATCATCGAAGGTTCTGGGCTTGACGTTTCTGCCGAAGGACAATCCGGCATACTTGGAAGGGTACTCAGTGAGATCACTTCCCCGACACTCAGCAACCTCCAAGCGAGCGGCTACAGCTTCAACCGAGACGAGTTCCAAAACCAAACAGGACTAAGCAGAGAGCAGGTATCTGATCTTCCTGCTGAGTTCTCAAGGAACTTCCCAGCTATGAGTCTTGCTGAAAAGACTCGGCTTAAAGACGTTAAGAGTTCTAACTTTGGCGTAAGAAACATTGGCGAATTCAACGAGGCAAACCCTGCCGATCAACAGGCTCAAGAGTTCGCACAATGGTGGACATCGCTAGAGTTTGACGAAAAGTCTGCGGTCAATTTCTGGATGCTCGGCAACGCTACCCCAAATAATCTCAGCGAAGATATGAACTATTCGTTTGAGATAGATCAGATATCTACGATGGAGCCGTCTGTTATGCTCAAGGGGGGGCACGAGGTAATTAGAGTTGCAGCCTTAAGTGCAGATGGTAGTAGGGGCTGGTCTTCCGCCCACGGTATGCAATCACTGCTCCGTCAGGGCGGAAAGATTAAAGATCCAAACATTGAAAAAGTTATGGAAGAAACTGTTGCCGCTCTAGACTCAGCAGTCGAACAAACATTTGAGCGGTTAGATGCAATTGGCCTGAAACGTAATGATGCCTTCCAAGGCACGGCGGGGTTCATGCAATCGGGCGACAGCTACTTTATAACTTTCTCTGGTGGCGGAGAGATTAGAGTTAATGATTACGGTAAAGTTTTGGAAAACATGGGTTCAGATTTATTAGAAGCCATGTCTGACGAAGAATTTGCAGTAGTTAAAAAGATGGATAACTGGAACTCTAACTACACAAACGAAACAATTGCTGATGCTATCAACAAATACAAATCCGCCGAAGCTATTTGGAACTCAGCTGTTGACAAAGAACTTAACAAGTTGAACACCGTTGACAGCGAGTTCTTTAGATACCTTGACAAAATTCACAATACTTTAATTGGTGCGATATCGAAAGCAGCTGTAGTAGAGGGGACTATTTACAGGAATACCAATGCAATTACAGGCGAAGGATTTGAAGACAGATTCAACGAAGGCGATTTGTTTAGAACCAATAGCCCCGCTTCTGCATCTCGAAGCAAAGGAATAGCTGGATCGTTTGGGGGATACTCTTCGGGCAGCACTGTTTTCACTATAGAAAGCAAGACCAGCAGAACAATTGGTGCAGAAGATTACGTTGCAACTAGGATTTTCCAATCATCGCCTGACCCTGACGATATCGATTTCAGATCTGATGAAGTAACAATCTTTAGGAGGGATGTTGTCAGAGATCAGCAGATAGAAAGGTACTTGCTCGAAAACGGATTCCCAATTGAAGTAAACGAAGACTCGACCATGAAGTATGACGATGCGTCTGAACAAGAAGTTCTGTCAATGCCGGGCACCGTGTACAGAGTTAAGAGCATATCGGGAATAGGCATGGGCAATCAGGAGATAATACTTGAAGAGGTAGGTATGTCAGCAGACGAGGCTGCCAATGTTCCTGTACTGCCTGAGTTCTCACGCAACTTGTCTAACCCTGTTGCTCCGATGCTTACTGTCCCGACTGATAAGCAGCTGGAACTACAGAAAAATCTTGCGTTCAGAACTAAGGGTGTGAGACGGCAGCTTCAAGATAGATTCATTGAGTTGGATTATCTGCAAAGAGATATCATCGAAGCCTATGGCCCGCTAGATATTGACACTGATCCATTGAACAGATTCCGAAACATGCCGGGCCGAGTGGCTGACAAGGCAGGCCGATTCGCTGACCGAGTGATGAAGCCATTGATGAAAGGTGTCGCAAAGCAGAAGATTACTCTGGCACAGCTAGGTGAATACGCAGCTGCCAAGCATGCACTCGATGCGAACGCTGACTTGCGAGCAAGAAACATCTTGGGAATGACAACCGCACAATCTGCCGAGGTTGACTCAGGATTGTCAGACGAGGTAGCCAAGCAGATCATCGCTAGATACGAGGCGATGCCTAACTTCAAGAAGATCGAAGCACTACGTATCAACTTAGTGTCTATCGGCAAGCAGAACTTGCGTCTTGCACACAGGAACGGCCTGATCTCTACTGCTGAATACGATACATTGCGTGACAGATTCCCTAACTACGTGCCATTCTGGAACGCATTCAATGAAGAAACTGAACAAGCGAATGCAACACGCGAGCAGTTCTTAGTTCCTTCAAACATATTCAAGGCAAGGACAGGTCGAGAAACCAACTCACTTGTCGGAGACAATGAGTTTTTCGCTGACCGTATTGCTGCGATGGCTGACCAAAGATACCGAATCATTCGCAAGTCAGAGCAGAACGTAGCTCTTCAGCGATTGTTCCGGCTTGCCGAGATGATAGATAGGCCTGACCTTATGGGTCGGTATGAAGTTCCTATGACTCAGTCAGTAGACAAGAAGGGCAACACCATACTTGTGCCTTCTCAAGAGTGGATGAGCGATCCGACCGTGTTTAAGGTTATGGTCAACGGCGAAGCACAGCTTCTACAAATTAACCATCCACCATTGGCGGAAGCAATTAGGGATAAACGAGCAGAACAAAATGTTATTGTCAGAAATATCATGGGTACATTTTCTACGTACACCTCGCTGAAAAGATTCTTTTCTACTCAGTTCGGTAACCCTGACTTCACCATTACTAACCCAATCAGAGATATACAAACATCTGGTGCCAGCATGCTTGGCGATTACCGGCAACTGACTAAGGCGAAGTCAGGAGAAATACAAAAGCTATCGATGGTTGATAGGTTGCGTATCGTAATGGCATCGACTAAGAATTTGTTTGGATCTTGGGTAACTATTCTTACGGGCGGTGGCAATGAGCAGACACGAAGGCAGTACGAGCAGTACAAACTTCTCGGTGCAAGGCAAGAGTTCTTCGATGTTCAAGACCCAGCCAAGTCAAGAAAGCAATTGCAGAAGATAGTCAGATCTGCAACAAACTCAGAGACCAGAACCTTGGGTGGCAAGGCTGTCAGAATAGCACTCGTTAGCCCTAAGAAAATTGTTGATGCATGGCAGCATGTCAATACCATGTTCGATGATGGTGTTCGATTCGCAACGTACAGATCTCTGATTAAAGAGGGCGTGCTCCCAGAGAAAGCAGTAGAAATTACGAGGGATCTGACAGTTGACTTCAGTAAGACTGGAACTTCGGGCAGAACTATTAACTCGATGTATGCATTTGCAAATGCATCTGCACAAGGCTCGACCAAGACCTTGAGGCTTCTCAAGACTAAGGCTGGTGCATCAGTGTTTGGTGCTTACTTTATCACTGGCATGATGAGTGAGATATGGAATGATGATGAAGAGGACAGAGATGGCAATCTTAAAAACGATTGGGATGAGATTCCTGATTGGGAAAAAGATTCCTCGATGTTTATACGAGTCAAGGATGACGACGGAGAGGTGTCATACATTAAAGTTCCTGTCGCTTATGGCCTAGCCATTCCCTATGTTGCAGGCCGAAGAATGATGAAGTGGCTGCGTGGTAAAGAGACAATGATGGACGGCATGCTTGCGACTGCGGCTGCTACCTACTCGAACCTTAACCCTCTGGGTGGAGAAGTGATTGCAACTGACAGTGCCAAAGGTGCTACATCATCAGCACTTAGATTACTCGCACCTGACATCATTGATCCTACGATTTCGCTGGCTACCAACAGGGATTGGTTAAACAACTCAATTTACAACGAGCCATTCCCGACTGACCCATCACCTGTACCATCAACCATGGGTAGGGACGGGACAGATGAATGGGCCAAGTCATTGGCGGGGTTTGTTAACGAGCTGACTGGCGGCGACGATGTCAGAGCTGGTGCAGTTTCATTCCAGCCTGAGTTTGCAACGTACATGGTAGGCGACATCTTCAGTGGTGCATGGCGTACAGCTGACAGAGTTGGCACGATGTTGCAGAACAAATGGCGTGAAGCAAACTACCCCGGAGAAGATCTTTCTGAAACAACTGAGATACCCGGTCTGCGTAGGTTCTTTACTACATCACCAAGAGAAAGAGACACGATCAGTGATTACTATGAGTACAGAGACATTGCACAGGCAGCTGAAGCTGACATAAAAGAGTATGGCGAGCGGGGTGATACCGACAAGATGGATAGTCTCGTTGATTCGACCGTAGCCGAAAGAACACCAAAGGCGTTCTATAAAAAGATAAAAGAATTACAGAAAATCAAGAGAGACAGTATTGGATTGATGAAAAAAGAGGGTGCTAGTAATATCGATATGATAAAGGAAAGAAAATACTGGGACGGGATCATCAAACCTATGCAAGCTGATGCGGTCAAGCTAACTAGGGAGATCAAGGCTGATGGGTAGGACAAAGCGTGCTCCAACCCGTGAAGCTAAGATCTCTGATGATCTCGCCCAGTACCTATGCGACACAGGCAAGGTATGGGGATTGAACCTGAGAGACATGCTCGATGCAGTGGTCGGAGATTTTTACATCCACGCCAGAAAGTCTGACAGTTTCAGAGATCGTGTGATACAGGGTCACATCTCTAGGACAGACGCAAGAAGTAGTTACAAGTACTTAGACGAGAGAGGTCTTGCGAAGATGAAAGCAAGGCGTGACAAAGAACTCAGGGAAGCGGGCATCGAGCGGGAAGTTCCTGCCGACTCCGTCCCCGACTGGCTCAAGTGAAAGGAACACCATGCCAGCATCAATGAATCCTAACTCCGGCAAGGTGGTTAACTTTGAGTACACCCCTGAAGGACAAAGGAAATATGAAGACTCTTTGAAATCAGGTAACGTGCCTGTGAGAGAGAAAACTGCAAGGGCCATGAACCAAGGCGAGAGTGCTGAAGGCATGCTTCGTCGGCCCCTTACTTATGGAGGCAACTGATGCCTGACAATTACACTGGCGGAAGCACGGCAGCGACCGGGCTTGGATCAATCTCAACTGGCGGCGGCGGCGGTGGCGGCGGCGGCGGTGGCAAAGCCACGGCTAAAGCTAAAGGCAAGGGCGGCATGGGTGGCAAGGGCCGCAAGGGTCGCAGCTACAAAGCGGATGTAGGCGGCGGCGGCGGCGGCAAACAGCAAGTCGGTGGCGGCGGCGGTGGTGGCGGCAGAGGTCGTCCCTGATCCCTCCAAAAGAAAAACCCCCCGCCTCCGTGCATACGGGGCGGGGGGTCAATCAAGGAGGAAGCAATTAGTATATCAGAAAACCCTCTCGTCGAGGTGGTTGAATGTAGCTTGCCATATGTCGGCAAGCATATTCTCAGGCATTTCGCCCACCTCTTTGGCTCGGTCTTTGTAATTGCCATAGTCAATCTTACTGACTGAGATCATCATCTTTTTCATAACACTTTCTGGTGACGTGAATACTCTGAACTGGTAGTCATTGTCAGGTGTCTCGACGATGTCTGAATCTTGATAGCCGAAGTTTGTCAGGTGTTCACGCCTGCGTGATCTGACCATGAGCTTAGTGCCTTCCGTGCCCTTGGCCATGACGATAGAGATTGCTGAGTTAGGTGTGTATATCCACATAGATTAGTTCCCTTCATGTAATGCTGCGTACCCTACGATCTGTGATGCAACGTCATTGATCACAGTCTTCGGCATAGGCATTGAGTTGAGTGCGGCAAAGAGAAGCAGTGCCTCGGTGGTGTCATTCTGTAGCGGGCCATCCTTAAGGAACTCGCCGATCAGCATGCCGGGTGCATGGCAGTAATCCTTGAGCCATTCTTCTATCGAGTCAAGGGGTGATGAGTGCCCAGCAATCTGTAAGTCTGGACACCCTGACTGAAACTCAAGGCTTAGGCATATGAACTGACGCATCATCTCGCCAACGACAGAATTGTCAGGACGCTTGACAATGCTCTCGATTGCTGTGTGCTCTGGCTGGTAGCCGTGCTTCTTGAGTAGTTCCTCGAACTTATTACTCAGTGCCTCTACATTTAATTTATTCTTCACTGTCATTGTGCTTGCTCCTTGGTTGGTGTCGCCTTGCACTCATGTGCACAGGCTGCGTACCCTGCTATGTCTTGCAGGTTGTCTTTGATTGGGACGTTCTGCTCACGAGCAACCTTGTCGAGCACCATAATTATTGCCCAGTCTTTAGGTGTCAGCTCGCGTTTAAGTATGTGACCGAATGCAGCGTTGATCATGCCAACTGTCCTGCCAAAGTGGATAGCTGGGGGGCCATACTTCTCGCCCCTCTGCTTGGTTATCTCAATAGTCTCCTTGAGGAAATCTGACCTGCGATTTTCTTTGCTCATTGCTTGGCTTGATTGTTCAGCTTGATCCATTGCTTCCTTCTCTTCCTGAAACGCTCACGTTCCATTCGCGTACTGATCTGGTTCATCATCTTCTTGTCAGGGTTATGCTTGTCAGAGATAACAAGTGCAGTCGCCATGACTACGGCCAGTATAGACAATACGGTTAATGCAATTACTTCAATCATTGATAGGTCTCCTGTTCTTCTTCCATACGTACACAGCTTTGGTTTTCACATTCGCCTGCGGGGTCGCCGCATCCGGGGCATGGAGGGAATGCCCAAGTGTACAGATCTCCAAGTATATCGTAATCTTCTTCCATCATATCAAGACGCAACTGTTCTTCGCTAAGTGTCTTGCTCGCAATCTTAGCAAGCTCCACTAGGTCATCAGTTATCATGTGCTTGGCAAACTCCCGCACTGAAACCGATACGCCGACATGCTTGCAAATGTCTCGCAACTCTTCGACAATTTTAATTTGCCTTTGAATATCTTCAGGTTTGTTCATTGTTTCTCCAATCAATTAGTTAGCCGTAGAAGCCGTCTTCACCGCCCATGTTTTCTTCTTCGTCATTTACTGCGTAGTCATCCTCGTCATATGCATCGTTGATTCCTTCCGACATGACAGAGCCAGTGTCAATTCTAATGTAGAAGCATGGCTCACGATCTTCCCTGCTAGTGACCATGTACACATCGCGGTTGGTGAAGTAGGTATACGTGGTCTCATCTATGAATACCCTGCACCTATCTTCGTGAACCTCAAGCTCACCCTTGATTGCCATCTGAGTACAGTTTTCTGCTCGGTACATTCCGTCAACGCTGACACATACTCTGACAGTCTTGCCTTCCTGAGACTTGAGGTAGTCAAGGTACTGGTCTGTTCCTTCTTGCATAAATATCTTCATCGTCTTCTCCTTTTTTTGTAGCCCTTGAGGGGTTGGGCGTTAGCTTTGGATCTATCTTTGCCGCCGAGCCTTCTTTTCTTGGCGACACTGCGTGTGAAACTTTTCCATGCACGATCTCTTGCGTGTCCAGACTGGGTTCCGTATGTCATCGTGCCTCCTTTGCAACAGCGGTGAGTGCTGCTTCTAATTGTGTTGCGATTGCACCGTTCTTGATCTGCTCTTCGTCGAGAGACATAAAAGTATTCTGATCTTTGTAATAATTTTCGATAGGGTCATACATGCCACCGCATATATCGATGCCGTACTGCTGCACACCTGCCTCCTTGCTTGCCTTAAGTAACAGCAGTGATTGATGAGTGTCACCAGATGAACCATCGGTCAGTAAGAATTGAACATGCTTGTGACGTGGATGCCCAGCCTCCATTCGGTATGACTCCATGAGTGCACCAGCAAAGTTGGTGCCGCCACAGTCATGAAAGTTTGCCCTGAGCATTGGGGTTACCTTCTCGCCGGGGTTCTTGAGTATCCAGCACTCGTGGGAGAAACCAATCACGCCACACTTGACACCCATGGACTCGCAGGAGTCAGCCATGGTCATGCACGAACGCATCGCATGCCGTCTGATGTGACGCATCGAACTACTCTGGTCGATGAGTATGGTGACCAGTGTCTTGGTGGCGTGGTCAATCCTCTTGACGTTGAGTGCACGACTCGATGCACCGCACGCTAATTGTGGCATGGCCCGCATGTCTGGACGGTGGCCTGACTCGCGAGGTGCCGACCAAGATACCTTGTCAGTGTTACCGAGCAGTGGACGCAGGCTGCGAGTAATACGCATGGCATCTGCATGTATATCTGCATACTTCCAGTGGCATGAATACTCGTTGAGCATTGGGCCTGTGCCGGGCATACGTCCATAAGGCTGGCGGTGGTCGTATGCTGACGCTGGGTCTTGGGCTACGTGGTCATCGAAAGTTTCGATAGTCTTGATAGCGTCATGGCTGATGTCGATCTCTTGGTATTGTGATGTTGAACCTTCGTACTCATTAGATGACTGGCTTGATGCAACAGATTGCTGGCCGCCATCGGCATCGCCATCTTCGTCGGATGATGTACTGCTCGGGGCTGACTGTTCTGTAGAACTCTCGGGTGACTCGCTGTCTTGATCGTCAGCATTGTCGGTGTTGTCAGAGCTGAGGTTGGACTGAGAATCTTCTTGCTCGTTACGCTTCTCTTCCTGCTTTGCACAGAACCATGCATCTATAATTCTTGCGGCGGTCGATGCAGCTTTGCTTGCATCGTTAGCCCGCATGTCTTTGCCTGAGTTAAGCATCGCCATGAATCTATCGCACACATCTTTGAGCTTGGGTATGTCCATGAACTCTTGCATCCCACGCTTGGCGTACTCGGGGCTGCGACCCTGCATGTACCAGATCATTGCATGCACCATGTTGTTGAAGAGACCATTTAGATCCTGAATCTCTACACCTTCAGAATTATTGTTCTGCTCTGCTGCATCATGGATAGCCTTGATGGTATCCCGCGATCCAATCTTCTCACTGCGTAGCTTGTGCTCGATACGCACATCCTCGAAACAGTTGAACAGTGAATGAAGAGATCGCTCACTGATGAGCTTGAGCTTGCTGGCTGTTCGTCTACGCCCAGCCCTGCCTTGGTTGCTGAATGAATCGTACTTGATGTGGGCACATTCATGAGCGAAGTACCCCCTGAGCAGACGCATCTCTGATGGTGTTAGGTCTTCCTTGATGCCGGGCAAGTACACTCTCTTGCCGTCTGTCTGGGGTCGGCCCTTGCATACTTCGATGTCGGGATTTTCTGCGAACATCTGAGCAGCAGTGTCGAGTGTAGCTTTTGATAATGTTGTCATTGTCAGACTCCTTGATTAGTCGGTGACACAGGTCAGGTATACGATCCTGACCAAGAAATTTATAAATTTACCAACCGAATTGCAGCTTGGATATTTCCCATGCAGCAGGTCGGTCATGCTCGGGCAAGCTGGCGAGCACACGGAACGCCCATGCTTTCTTGGGTTCTTCGCCTGCACCACAGCCACGCGACCAGCTGAGTAGTTGACGCAGCACGATTGGCTGAGTCAACGATGACCCCTCGATTCTGGATTCATGAGCAACCTTGACGGCTGAATCTGCATCGTCTTTAGTTGCACCTGAACGCTGAAGTACAATTGACTCAGCTTCTGGTGGTAGGTAAGTAACGTCGTAGGTGACATTCCATCGGCTGACGAATGCGGTGTCAGATATTTTGGCACTTGCATGTCGGCCACTGATGTCACCGAATCCGCTGGTGTTTGCAGTCGCTACGAATCTGACATTGTCAGAGACGATCAGCTCTTTGTTGCCGTCATACTGAAGATTGCCACCTTCGAGCACACCATGCAGGAGTGACTGAACTTCTGGCATGAGGTGGTCAACCTCATCGAGCACTATGATCGTCAGGGTATCTGGGTTATTAGATGCCCACCGCACAGCTGTAGTGATAGAGCCGTCTTGCCATGACATACTGCCCTCGGATACTGTCTGGCAACCGATGAGCGATAGGTCAGTAGCACCCTCGCCGCATTGCACTAGGAAGAACTTCGCCCCAGTCAATGCCGCAACCTCTTTGATGCCGCTGGTCTTGCCTACTGATGGTGGCCCGATGAGCCTGACCGAATCACCGTCGATGATCGACTTGGCAACCTCGGCAGCGTTGGCCGTGAATGTCTCGTCAGATACCTTGAGCTGAGCACGCCATGCAGTGATGTCGTAACGGTCATCGGGCTTGGGTGCTTCGTCGCAACCCCATACAGGCAATGTCGTACCGAGCAGGTCAATCGTCTTGCCGTCAGGCGAAGCGATTGCAACCGGCTCGGGTTTGCTGTGGATTCTTGCCTGCTTGAGTTCTTGCTCCTTTTCTTCGAGCTTGGTAGTCATCTCGCCTAGTGTCTTCATCATTGTCATCTTTGCCTTCTGGGCAGCTGATGCCTTGCCTGCAAGAGTGGACAGTTCGCTGATTGACATACTTGATATGTCCATTTTTTCTTCGGTCATAGTTTCGTCTCCTTGGGGTTGTTCTTCTTTGTCGAATCTCTGATTTCTCAGGCTCTTGATCTCTTGAATCATGGCCCAACATCGTTCGACCATCTTGTCTTTGGCGGGGTACTTGCCCTTCTCAGTAGAGAACATATTGCGGTACAATCTGCGGAGCAGAGTGCCTGAGTCGTAAGAACACAGTTCGCCAAACGCCCAAGGCACAGATGCCACGAATCTTGCTTCGAGGGGTGCATCTGTCCAGAAAGCAGAGAGGTCATCGCACATATCGCTCATCTCTGCAAAGTTCCCAGATTCGGCAATCACCTTGGGCACTCGATCATTGGTGATGCGAAACACAGCATCTGCATTCTGAGTGGCTAACTCTGGGCCATACTTCTTAATGCCATCAGTGCCTTGGAAGTATTCAACCCGAAGCTGGCAATTCTTGATGCGAGTGGGGTCAATGTTTCCACTCTTTGCTGAACACATTGGCTTGAGCCATGGCACGATAATGAACATGCCATCGAAGCCGGGCCGTGGCTCAGAGTATTGGAGTATTTGTCCGCCGTTGTTTAGGTGGTCAATTTGCATTGGGTTTGTCATTTAGATACCTCCTTGATTGATGCGGTGCACGCATCCATAAATCTCTCATACTTGAAGTTGCGGCTGCACTCGCTGCATGCCGCAGCCAAAGTACTTGCCACCTCGATACCGTCCTGCGGAGTAAGTGCTCCGCGTTTGATCATCGTGTTAACAGCATCGGCGAAAACGATAAAATCTTTGCGAGTCATCATGTGTAGATCTCCTTGATCTTTAAGTATTATGCATATTCGTCAGTGGTTGTCAAATTGTCAGAATTTGACGGTGTAAGAATCACCCGGTACGATGGCGACATCGAACCGGGTGCATTGTCAGTGCCAGCAGCACCCGAGTTCATAAGCGATCCATTCTTTGTACTTCTGAGCTGATTCGGTTTCGATGTATCCGCCGCCAGTCGTATGGTCTTGATTCCACAGTGCTGTGTGCATCTGGTTGGACGTGCTGAACCAGTAAACGAAGCAGGGATATTGAACCTTCATCGCTTCGTTCAGTTGGTCAATGCTGTCTTCACATGCCTCGATGACTTCATCGATTGCCCATGTTTTCAATTCTTCATCGTATTTCATAGTGTTTACTCCTTTGGGTTGGGGTTTCGACTCTCCAGCTCGGGGATCGAACCCGAATCGGCGAGGCAGGCGGTTCGTCCTGTCAGCAGCATCCGGCCGGACGCGCGTCTACTGTCAGTTTCGAGCCTCTCAGGATCAGCTGAGTGGCCTGCCTGTGATCTCCTCGCTGGTCATCCAATGCCATGCGGGAGAGTCGAACCCGAACCCCAGCGATGGGGCCTTGCGGCCCCATTCGCGGGTGTCGGTGTTTGTTGTTTGTTGTTGTTTTTTGTCGCTGGTCGTAGCTTTCTAGATGACTGTGTCACCCTCGTGGCCTTCTGGCCATCGCATCAGTGCCCGTAGTGGGTTACTGTTCCGACTGTCGGCAGGTCTCTAGTTACCTGCTGCCGATTGCTACCCTTGACTCCTCGCCCACCTCGCAGTGGGGTCGATGCGTCTGCTGACTAGGTCAGGAGTGCCTGAGCTGTGTATTCTCTGGCACGCATTGCTGTGGAGCTGTGGTAGCCTCTCGGCCAACGTGAGCGGCATGCGTTTGCTAGTCGCATACTGTTTACATCATCGGGTAGATTGGTAGGTATTGGCTCTGGCTCTCGCCAGTAAGCCCCCTGCGGTATTTTTATTGCCCAGCTCGAAGCTGGCCATCAATTCTACGCAGTGCATGATGTGCGGCACGTTGTCAGGTAAACACCTGACGGGCTGCTGGATTGGTTACCAGCGGCTCTGCATGTTTACGTCCCTCGCATCAACTGCGGCAGGATTCGGCAGGGAATAATCACCCGACCCATCAGAGCACCGATATTCACTTATCAAAGAACACCCCAAAACTCTACAGCATAATCGGCCACAAACAACCACGATTGTGGAAGATTGTCAGAGATTGTCAGAGAACATGCACGTAACTACAGGAACAGCAGGGATTTACGCATGTGAAAATAAAATTATTTTTGTCAGAAGATCAGATCAGCGGGTACAATTCTGGCCAGTTATGCGTTGAATTCGGGGGTACCTTAATGATTGTGATTGACGGAATGGGTGGGCTAGTTGGATGGACTCGGGTTCGGGGTGTCCGGGTGGCTGTTTACTCGGCAGATTTGGCCACGATTGAGTTTGAAGACAGCGAAGGGATGACGTGGAAGGAAGCTGAGCAGGTGATTGAAGCAGCCGAGGAAGGGCTGGCCGAAGCGGTTGAGGAGGGGGACATACGTGCCGCTCCGATCATCGTCAGATCGGCGGATGAGGAGGAGCTGAAATTGCTGGCAAAGCAGGACGGTGACAAGTGATTGAGCGGGTAAGAATTGGTGGGATGGACGTGCAGATTGTCGAGGATGAGAATCTGGATTCGTTCGGAGAGTGGTGGGACTTCAAGCAGGTCATTCGCATGGCTCCAAACCTGCCGCCAAGAGTCTGGGCCAGTACTCTGCTTCACGAATCAATCCACGCTGTGGGTGATGTGTACGGCGTGCCAATATCGGAGAGGCTGGTACGGGTGTTGGAACAGTCGATTGTGGGCATGGTAAGGGCTGATCCCGAGGGGGCAAGGCTGTGGATGGATGCAGTAGTCAAGGGGTCGGCACCACTAGATGTTGTGGTCTGACAAAGGGACGGGTACTAGATGTAGGGGGTGGGGGTTAGCCTCCGGCAGTGGTTCGGCTGGCTGGGGGGGTTCACAGGCTTTGCCAAGGCCCCCCACGCCTGACGAATAACAATCATAACCCCTAAATCCAAACTTGCTTTTTTAATTAGTGACTGTTAACCTACGCTTTGGTTTGAGATCGCAGT
>Ga0209535_1000192_pt1 | contig 41484 bp, 67 predicted proteins | sample LinPmetageLP28_FD_184041 | JGI IMG/M metagenome (GOLD analysis project Ga0209535, IMG submission 184041) | Marine viral communities from the Pacific Ocean - LP-28 (SPAdes) (version 2) | ecosystem: Environmental > Aquatic > Marine > Oceanic | place: Pacific Ocean | collected 2009-08-22
TCTTCCTGATCATTGCTATGATGGGAGCTATCCAAAATACGAAAGGTCGTATGGTTGGATACAAAGACCACAAAGAATATGGTGACAGTTCTATCTACGAGAACGCACCAACAGATCAAACTAAATTTTATCTTACACTAGGAGAAAACTCATGAACCAAAACGCAGAACGTATTAATGGTTGGGCAGCAATGATTGGTATTGTTGCAGCAATGGGTGCATACGCCACCACAGGTCAAATCATTCCAGGCATTTTTTGATGTATGATTGGACACTGCTCAATACATTGGTGTTCATAATCACTCCCTTTTTTATTATGTTGGCATTAACATCTAATGATGATGAAGATGATGGGCCACCTGATGGTGGATTAATGACACCAGTATATCAAGGAATAGGGACTTAAAAAGTCCCTTTTTTAATAAATATTTTTAGTCGCTTGCATCTAATGCCAGAGGAAGTCAAAAAGGAAGTATCCAAAGAACCTAAAAAGAAAGGTATCCTTGGTAAAATAAAAGAGGCAGCAGATGATAAAGAAGAACAACTTGCTATTCTTTCTACCTTTGTGCGCCTTGGTATCCTTGTTTGGAGTGGTGGAATTCTCACTCTTGCATACATCAAACTACCTCCTGCTCTTGGAATTCCAGAACAGAAACTTGATCCTACCTTCATTGCCTCAGTCTTCACAGGGGTCCTAGCTACCTTTGGTGTTCAGGCAGCAAAGAAAGCAGGAGAAAGTGGTGGTAGTAATGGTGGCAACACTGGGATCACTAAGGAGCAGATGGAGAGATTGATTGAGAAGGCAGCACAGACTGCACCTAGTCAGACAATTAGAATTGAGCAAGCACCTGTGACTATTTCCACAGGAGAACCACCAGTCAAATCAGCAGTAGAACCAAAGTAAAATCATATTAGGAACCCATAACAATAGGTTGATAAAAAAATAGTATCATGTATAACTAGTGTAGTTGATTTAAACTACAATGAAGTTTATGAAGGTAGCGATTCTTGCTACCATAGCAGCATTGATTTTCTTCTTACCTAAGATGGCTTATGCTGTAGATGTCACTATGGGTTCTAATGGCAACTTAATTTTTAATCCATCAGAAATTACAATTGATGCTGGTGAAACACTTCATTTTGTAAATGAGATGTTGCCGCCACACAATATTATTGTAGAAGGTCGTGCAGATCTTTCTAGAGAGTCATTAATGTTCTCACCAGGAGAATCACAAGACATTTTGTTTGCTGATGCAGGAGACTATGAATTCTTTTGTGGTCCTCATCAAGGTGCAGGTATGACAGGAACTATTCACGTAAATTAAATGACATATACAATCAAAATAGAGATCCCTTCTGAGGGAACCACTGCAACATTTGAATGTGAAGATGATCAATACATTCTTGATGCAGCAGAAGAGCAGGGAATTGATCTACCCTACTCTTGCAGGGCAGGAGCTTGTTCTTCTTGTGCTGCCAAAGTACTAGAAGGTACAATAGATCAATCAGACCAGTCTTTCCTGGATGATGACCAGATGGAATCAGGATTTGCACTTATTTGTGTTTCATATCCTACATCTGATTGCAGCATCAAAGGGGAGGCAGAAGAAGAGCTTTACTAAAATGCTTCTATTTGTCAGACATACAATGCAAAATCCTTTTGCTCTCGGTTTCATGTCATATGTGTTAGTCTGTGTTCCAGTTGTTGGGATGTGGGCAGTGCATAAGTATAAATGGCAACACTGGGAACCTTTTGTTAAAAGATAAATGAAACCACTAATTTTATTTGCCTGTTTTTTACCTATTGGTATTATTTGGATAGTTATGAAATTGACTTTGTGGATTTCAGCAGTCAATGAAGAACACAAGTATGTCAAAACAGAATCCAGAAAATCACACGGACCATATGTGGAAAACCCATATGCAGACGTTGATGAAGATGAAGAAGAATTTACAGATCGCACAGATTATAGATGATTCTCTTCACCAATACTATGTGATTGAACAAGGCAAACCAGTTCCTAATTGGAGATACATGAAGGATCAAGACTGGTGGTTAGAATATTTAAAATCATTGGGGATGAACCCTAGAAATCCATGAGTACTTTATTTGTTTTTTGTTTTATATTAACACTAACCATAGGAATGGAATTAACCTGGCCAGTTAAGAAATGAATTTATTATTGAGACCTTTAGATAATCCAACTGATCCTGTATGGTCAGTAATTATTATGACAATCCTTGTGGTAGCTATGGCAGTTTATAGCATCATATACATACTAGGAATAGATGAGAGGGAATCCCATGGGAGCACTAACGCCACCAAGCAGGAAGAGCTGCTACAACTTCCGAGTGACGGAGATCAATCGTGTCCTTGATGGCGATACTATTGATGTCACCATTGATTTGGGGTTTGATCTATACAAGAAAGAAAGAGTTAGAGTTGCGGGAGTTGATACGCCAGAGAAAAGAACGAGAAATTTAGAGGAGAAGGCTCTTGGAATCGAAGCAACCAACTGGCTCAAAGAAAAACTCGAAGGCACGTTGGCTGGTGATGATGAGTTGTCTGTTAGGACTGAACTTGTTGGTGGCACTGGGAAATATGGTCGCCTTCTTGGGTGGTTTTACATTGGGGACGCAGATGTGTCCCTCAACGAACAAATGATTGAGGAGGGTTATGCTCATGCATACGACGGAGGAACAAAAAATATGGACCTTGAAGCACTTAGAGAAATCAGAAGGCAACATGGCACGATGGTGTAGGACTGGTATTTGTGGGTCTCCACCATTCATTCCAGACTCTGAGTTTGGTGGAGAGACATGCGAACTAACTTGCAGTATAGATAGATAACATTAATGGAAACAATGACAAGTCCCATGAGCTTTGTTAAAAATACAAGGCAAACTTATAGTAAACAACTTGAAGAAGTGATTACTGAAGTTCAAGTTCAATTCAATGAAGAGAATCCTGCTTGGATTCCCTATAACACATACCTTTCAATTTTGGATTATAAAAATGCAAAAAGTAATTAACGTCTTAGCACTCCTATCATTTGCAGGCACAGCATCTATTGTAGGTGGTGGTGCATATGTATATCTCAATAAAGATTCAATCATTGAGAATGTAAAGAATCAGGTTGCTGCTGCAGCAGGAGAAGCAATTACTGGAGCAATCCCTGGTATGATTGATGGCGCTATGCCAGAACTACCTGGTGCAACTGGTGGTGCTATTGGTGCCCCTGCTGGTATAGGTGGTGGTGCTCCTGCTATCACAGGACCAGCACTTCCTTTCTGAGAAAGTGACTAATGGAAATTCCTGACATTAATATTAGATCTACACAAATCAATATAAGAGATATTTCTGTTCAGGAGATAAGGGACTGGGCAACTACAATCCCACAAGCAATACCACCAGTACCACCTGTTGTAAATCAATTGGGCATACCCATTGTGGATATGCCTGGGTGTGTGGAGTCTCATGAAACAAATAATCCTAACAATAGTGTAGTTATTGAAGATGACCCTAAGGGTTCTCTTACATATTGTGACGCAGGTGTGCCATCATTTAATCCAATTAATTATACACCTGAGGAATTAGATTATACAGACCCAGCTAATCTTAAAAATCCATCATCACCTGATAAATCAGATACAGACACAGAAACAGGCACTCTACCTCCACCACCACCACCTCCTCCTCCTCCTACTGATTGTCCTAATTCAAAACAAAAATTAGAGCAACCCATTGGCACAATATTTGACAATGGTAGAGAAATGGTGGTAAAATATAAACTTGAGAATAGTATCTGTATTAGGGTTACAGAATCTATACCAATACCTGCTCAGATTGTGAATGCAATACCACCAGCAGGTATTATTACAACCACAGCATCAATTGCACTAGTTGCTACTACATCTGCACTGATTGCTAAACCATTTGCTGACATCTTATTGAAAGTTGTTAAACCTACTATCAAGAAAGTGGTCAAAAAGATTGCCACTTTAAGAGGTAAGCAACCTAAGGTTCAAAGCAAAGGTCAACGCATGGCAGAACAAAGAGACAGAAATGAAGCAATTAAAGCTATAAGGAGAGTTCTTAAAAAATGATATATGTTGAATCATATCAAAATAATCTAACCAATGATTTTTGCAATCATGCCATTAGAAAGTTTGAAAATGATAATAATAAGATTCCAGGAAGAAGTTATAGAGGTGTTGATATAAAAATAAAAGACTCTACTGATCTTAATATAGCAGATTCATATGGTTGGGATGAGGAAGATAATATTTTTTTTGAGGCACTTAAAAATCCTCTAGACAATTACTTAAATGAGTATGTTTATCCTAAAAAAATTCAACAAACTCCTATAGTTTATGATACTGGATATCAAATACAAAGAACTACTCCACTTCAAAATGGATATGTGTGGCATCATGATTCTTGTGTAAATAATAATTCTCAAAGAATTGTTACATATATTTGGTATCTTAATACTATTGATGAAGAAGGTACTACTGACTTTACAGATGGGACTGAGATTAAACCTGAACAAGGTAAGTTAATATTGTTTCCATCATTTTGGACACATATCCATAAAGGAAACCCACCCAAAAAGAAAAACAAATATATCTGTACAGGGTGGGTTTGGTGTGACTATTAAATTACTCTTTAGGTATTTTATGAATATGTGGATGTTTGTGTCCTATAGGATTATTAACTACTACATCAGCACACACAGAATAGTATGGTGACTTAGGATGAAATTGAATTCCTTTTATCTTTAACTCACCACAGTTCTTAAGTCTTGCAATTTCAAAATCTAATCTTTTATTAGCAGTTGCCTGTTGCATCAAAGCGATGTTAGCAGCAGCTGCTTCTTTGCATTGATCCTGTAGTTTTCTATCTAATGGTTTAGACCAAGTTGCTGAGAAACCTAGTGATAGATTGTAATTATCTTTCTGTCCAGTTCTTGTAGGAACTTCATATAGAATGTCGCCAGGGAAGTCAGGTATGCCATCCCCTTTTGGGTTATTGTCATCATCAAAAGCACCTGAAATATCTACTCCATTATAAACTGGTTGCATGTAACTTGGTTCATATGGTTTCTGTGCGGATATAGAACCAGTTACGAAAGGTGTAAGATTAAGAGTGGGACCCTGACATTGGATTCCTGCTCCATATGTGTTGGTGATGTAGGGTCCTTGTAAAACCTGGATAGCCTGGTTTGTAACAGAGCCAGAGGAATTAGCAACAGGAGCAGCAGTAGCAGATACGCCACCAACAGTTTCAGCATAAGACTGAACAGGGAAGAGAGTAGATAGTATTACTGGGAGAATATACTTGTAGTTTCCGTGACGCTTGTTATATCTGTGGTTCTTTGAATGACAGTTTGATTTGCCAAACCTGGTCCTGAATAAGTTTCTGTGTAGATGAAAGACTGGCCAGGATTTACTATTGACCAACTTGGTTTCTGATTTAAATTTAATCCATTCCATGTAGAGCTCACCCCTTCTATTAATGTTGTTTCAGATGTGGCAGCAGGAGACAAAGATGTTCCATTTACCTGCACATTATTACCTGTTACTGTATATTCGTAACCTGTGTTGTAGTCAATTGAATTGATAACTTCAGTAACTTTACTAGTTGTCTCAGTCCTACTGGTCATTGACCCCTGAGTAAAGTTAGGGACAACAGGGACTGCCATGGCAGACAACCCCTGTAAACTAAGTAACAATCCAAGACTCAAACATTGTTGAATCTTGTTCATATCTTACCTTGAGATAGTTAACTCACTGACAAATTGTCCTGTAGCATTTGTACCAGCACCACCTGCAGTCAGTGTCATACCTCCTCCAGTGTTGATAGTACCTGCAAGAGACCCTGCAAGACCACCAGTAAAAGTAGTAGAACTGCCATGAAGTTTAGGAGCAGCAAACTGTCCACCACTCAGAGCAGTCTGAGAAGAAGCAGTAGCATCACCTTCAATAAAGGTCTCACTGAAACTGTAAGCACTACCTGCTGTTGTTAAACCATAGGCAGTAGGAGTATATCCAACAGCCTCACCGGCAGTCAGAGATCCTAGTGCTCCTCTTGCAGTAGGAGTAATGTTATTACCAGATACTGAATACGTGCTTCCAATTCTGCTAGTGGTTACTGCAGGACTGTCAACTGTTAATTGAATACTGGAGGATAATTTATGAATAATATCGGCATTTGCTGGTGCCGCCATCAAAGAAATTCCGAGAAGCAAAGTAAGCTTTCTCATTTGGAATTGAAGTACACTGCGTTATTTAGTTTATCAAGTTTTTAAAATTTATATTAAGAGTATGTAAATTTGGTAAATAATAAAAAACTGTATACACTGGCTACTATATGGACTCATTAGATACCAAGGTTTGCACTGTCTGTGGTGCCACTTGGATTGGTGGACAACATTATTGGACTGGCACTGGTAACAAAGGCGATGAAGAAACTTTAAGTAATCTTGTATGTGGGATGAAAGACAACCCTCAGTGCATTAATCCAAAGCATAAAACTGCTCATATATACGGTGATAAGGACACTTGGGAAAAGCGTTCTAAATTTATAAACTCTTGGAGTACTGATGAGTCTTTATAGTAGAGCAAAAAAACATTTTGATATGAATAGAATTAAAGAGTTGACACAGGATAAGGAATTAAAAATAGAAAAAGAATTTAATTATAAAGTTCCAGTAACTACTTTATCTAATTGGAGAAACGAATTAGATACGTAATATCCTTATCATCCTGGACAAACCTATTCTATAAAGAATTGAACCACCTGTCAAGCTGGCACAAGAGTGTTGACAGATCCAAGTGGATGGGTTATTATAAATAAATCAGCAGGTTAAGGAACCAACACATTCCTTAATCATTTGTAACACCTCTCAAACCAAGACCTATAGGGTGTCTAAAAACGTCTTTCATACCTGTGTCTAAGGGTGATACAGGAATAGTAAAACCATCATTTCCCTGATGATCTTACTTTTTTAGTTCAAAACAATGGCTAACGCTACACTACAACAACAACAAACAACTTCGTCGTGGAATGAATTCTGTGACTGGGTTACAAGCACTAACAACCGTCTGTATGTTGGTTGGTTTGGAGTCCTCATGATTCCAACTCTGCTTGCTGCTACAATTTGCTTCATCGTTGCATTCGTTGCTGCTCCCCCTGTGGACATTGACGGTATTAGAGAACCAGTTGCTGGTTCACTCATGTATGGAAATAACATCATCTCTGGTGCTGTCGTTCCTTCTTCAAATGCAATTGGTCTACACTTCTACCCCATCTGGGAAGCTGCATCTTTGGATGAATGGCTTTACAATGGTGGTCCTTTCCAACTAGTAGTCTTCCACTTCCTGATTGGCATCTATGCCTACATGGGACGTGAGTGGGAACTTTCTTACAGATTGGGTATGCGCCCCTGGATCTGTGTTGCTTACTCTGCACCTGTTGCAGCAGCATCAGCAGTCTTCCTGGTCTACCCCTTTGGTCAAGGTTCTTTCTCTGATGCAATGCCCCTGGGTATTTCTGGTACATTTAACTACATGTTGGTCTTCCAAGCTGAGCACAACATCCTGATGCACCCCTTCCACATGTTGGGAGTCGCTGGTGTCTTTGGTGGTTCACTGTTCTCTGCAATGCATGGTTCACTGGTTACATCTTCACTGGTTCGTGAAACCACTGAAACTGAGTCACAGAACTATGGTTACAAGTTTGGTCAAGAAGAAGAGACCTACAACATTGTTGCTGCACATGGATACTTTGGTCGCTTGATCTTCCAATATGCTTCATTCAACAACTCCCGTTCATTGCACTTCTTCCTGGCAGCATGGCCAGTAGTTGGCATCTGGTTCACTGCACTGGGCGTAAGCACCATGGCATTCAACCTGAATGGTTTCAACTTCAACCAGTCCATCCTTGATGGTCAGGGTCGTGTGTTGAACACCTGGGCAGATGTTCTTAACAGAGCAGGTCTTGGAATGGAAGTAATGCATGAAAGAAATGCACACAACTTCCCACTTGACTTGGCTGCTGCTGAGTCCACTCCTGTTGCACTGACTGCACCTGCAGTTGGTTGATAGGACACACAACTGAATAAAAAGAAAGGGACCTAAGGGTCCCTTTTTTAATGTATGAAAATCAGAACAGATGGGAAATAATAATTAAAAAGAGTTGATACATACTGAGATGTGACTATCATATGAGATGTGAGCATGGTGGAAATGGAAACTAAAATGCGTTATGAGTTTGCCATGAGTTCATTTGCTAGAATGTATGGTGTGCCTAGAGTAAAATCTGACCCAAATTTTTCTAGGTTTTGTAAAAAATGGTCTATGTCTGAAGAACAAATTCCATTAGAAAAATCTTTGGTGAGAATTGATTTTTACTTCAAAGATATGTGGGACATCTGGGGAGGATATGTATGACCCTTCAGAATTATTTTTTAATTTAAGAGCATTATGAAAGTAGGATTAATTGGTTTGGGAAGAATGGGCGAGGGCATGTCTCGTCGTATGATGGAACAAGAAATTGAAGTATGGGGTTATAGACGTAACTATGAAAAAGCACAAGAGGCATATGAAAATGGTTATGTTGATGGAGTAACTACTGACATTAAAACTCTTGTCTATACTGTTCATCAGAATAAAACAACAGGTGAGACACCTGGCATCTTCATGATGGTAGTACCAGCAGAAACAGTGGAGGATACAATTAATGAACTTCTACAATATTGTAGGGAAGGAGATATTATTATTGATCATGGCAATTCTAATTTTAAGGATACCAGGAGAAGGGCACAACACCTTGAGAAATTGGGCATCCAATATATTGACTGTGGTACTAGTGGTGGAGTTTATGGTCTTGAGCGTGGATATTGTCTTATGGTTGGTGGTTCAACTACAGCAGTATCCGTCTGTTCTCCAATCTTCAGAGCCTTGGCACCTGGGATTGCCTCTGCCCCTCGCACAGACCCTTACAGTAGTTCCACAAGTGCAGAGTATGGTTGGCTCCACTGTGGCAAACCTGGTGCAGGTCACTTTGTAAAGATGGTTCATAATGGCATTGAGTATGGTATGATGCAGGCATATGCAGAAGGGTTTAATATCCTAAAAGAAGCAAATGCAGGATCTAAATACGCCAAAGAAGGAGATGCAGAGGTTGCCCCTATGGACAACCCAGCAGATTACTGTTATGATATCGATGTTTCTGAAGTTGCTGAGTTATGGCGTAGGGGTTCTGTCGTTGGTAGTTGGTTACTTGATCTTACTGCAAACGTTCTCAGGAATGATTGTGAACTATGCAAATTCGATGGGGGAGTTAGCGATAGTGGTGAAGGTAGGTGGACTGTCCACACTGCTGTTGACCTCGGTGTTCCTGCCCCTGTCATTAGTAGTGCTTTGTATGAAAGGTTTAACTCAAGAAGACTAGGCAACTTTGCAAACAGATTATTGAATGGAATGAGATCTATGTTTGGAGGACACGATGTTAGGTAACATTTTACTCTATGCTTGTATTCCCTTTGTCCTAGTCACTCTTTACTTTGGAACAAAAGGTGGGTATTATGATACAGATTTATATGATGGTGATGGAACAGCACACAAGGTATTAAAATGAGATGTTTGAGTATTGATCTGGACTATATCATGTATCCAGACATTAATTTTTATAATAGTCTTTTATACAATTCTAATCCCATCACTAGATGGAAGAAGATGGAGCATAATGGGTACACAAGACAGGTAAGTAAGTATGATATAGATCAGTCTAATCTGATGTTTATCTACAATACTTTCCTTAAGTCCATCATGAGATGTCAGTCATGTTCATTTGGATATGAGCATGACTCCATTTTGTTTGAACTTGAAAAACATACTGATATTGAATTGTTTCATATTGATCACCATAATGATTACTTGAATGGTAAGTATAAGGACAAGAATGAATCAAGCAACTATGATAAAGAGTATTACTTTATGGAGACAGAGGGAGACCTTGATGAGGGTAATTGGGGAGCATGGTTAGAACAACAGGGCAAACTTAAATCTATGCATTGGGTTGGTCCACCTGAAATTTCTAAAGGAAGGTGGTCAAATCTTTTGTCATATGCCTCTACCAGAAGTAACTTTAGTGCATGTGTTAAGGAAGAAGTGGGGGAGATTGATTATAATTTTGATCACATTTATATGTGCTTGTCTCCACAGTATGTTCCACAACAACATTGGCATTACTTCTCAATGTTTATTTCAGCATATGAGGAGTTGGCTGGTAAGAAAGCAGTTATACACATTGACAAATATGGAAATAGTAGTAGACTGAAGGCACCTCATGAACAAATAGTAAAACAAATTTCAACAAAATGAAAATTTTTCTAGACACAGCAGATACTAATATTATTAGTGAGTATTTTGAGACTGGACTAGTAGATGGTGTCACAACCAATCCATCCTTGATTATGAAGTCAGGGCGTGATCCTGAAGAAGTTTATCAAGAGATCAAAGATATTGGTGTTACTGACATTAGTATGGAAGTAATGGGTGATGCTCAACAGATGTATGATGAAGGTATGCGTCTGGTGAATAAATTTGGTAGTGTGTCTACTATCAAACTCCCTATGACCAGAGAGGGTCTGAAGGTCTGTAAGGAGTTGACAAAGGAGAAGGTCAGGACTAATGTGACACTCATCTTCTGTGCTTCTCAGGCAGTCTTGGCTGCCAAAGCAGGGGCAACCTATGTCAGTCCATTTGTGGGTAGACTGGATGATCAGTCAGTGGCTGGTCTGGAAGTGGTTAGGTCCATCAGTGAACTGTATCGCATGTATGGTATCAAGACACAGATATTGTCTGCTTCTATTAGAAGTGTTCAACGTGCTGTAAGGTCATGGTATAATGGTGCTCAAATTGTCACTATGCCACCCAAGGTTCTTGACCAAATGTATGATCACATTTTGACTGATAAGGGTCTGGAAATTTTTGAAAAAGATGCAGCAAACATTGTACATAGCACATGACACAAAACATTGATCCATCAGATCCGAGGTACTTCACTCAGTCATCTGATGGAATATATGATAGACATCACTATAAGATTGTAAGTGATAATGGAGAGTCTATGGTTGTTGATGATTGGGAGACAGTTAGATCTATCTGGTGGAACAGTAAGTTCCTCTCCCATGTAGATGTCCTAGACATCAAAAAGAAAGGAGGCAAGGGGTTTTGAGTATAAATACTCTACCCCTTTTTTAATTTCCTGTTATAATAAATATTAAGAACTATTAAGGAGGGTCAATTGTTTTGACAACTACTTCACTTTCACCACCACGTTCACAAGGAGGATGGTTCGATGTCCTGGATGATTGGCTTAAGAGGGATCGTTTCGTTTTTATTGGCTGGTCTGGATTACTTCTTCTTCCCACTGCTTATCTTGCTATTGGGGGTTGGCTTACTGGCACGACTTTCGCTACAAGCTGGTATACCCACGGACTCGCTAGTTCCTATCTTGAGGGTGCAAACTTTCTTACAGCGGCAGTTAGTACTCCAGCTGACGCTATGGGTCATTCTCTTCTTCTTCTCTGGGGTCCTGAGGCTCAGGGAGATTTCGTCCGATGGATCCAACTTGGGGGACTCTGGAATTTTGTGGCACTCCATGGAGCCTTTGCCCTCATTGGTTTCATGCTTCGTCAATTCGAGTTGGCTAGGTTAATTGGAATCCGTCCGTATAATGCTATTGCTTTTAGTGGTCCTATCGCTGTATTTGTCAGCGTATTCCTCATCTACCCACTGGGTCAATCCAGTTGGTTCTTTGCTCCCTCCTTTGGGGTAGCAGCAATCTTTAGATTCCTACTCTTTCTTCAGGGTTTCCACAACTGGACGCTCAACCCCTTCCATATGATGGGAGTTGCTGGTATACTAGGTGGAGCATTGCTTTCTGCTATTCATGGTGTTACAGTAGAGAATACTTTGTATGAGGATGGAGATCAAGCTAACACCTTTAAGGCATTTGATTCAACACAAGAGGAGGAAACTTACTCTATGGTCACTGCAAACCGCTTCTGGTCGCAGATCTTCGGTATTGCGTTTTCTAACAAGCGTTGGCTTCATTTCTTCATGTTGTTTGTGCCTGTTATGGGTCTTTGGACATCCAGTATTGGCATTATTGGTCTTGCTCTCAATCTTCGTGCTTACGATTTCGTGAGTCAAGAGATTAGAGCAGCAGAAGATCCAGAGTTTGAAACTTTCTACACCAAGAACATCCTATTGAATGAAGGTCTTCGTGCATGGTTGGCACCAGTTGATCAACCTCATGAATCTTTTGTATTCCCAGAGGAAGTATTGCCAAGAGGCAACGCACTTTGATTCTATGAAGCGATTAATTAAACCTAATCGCTTCACTATATAAAAATAATCTAAACTATTATGTTGTCAAGATCCACTATTACTACTGCTCTGATTGCAGAAGCACAGGGCAAGATTGCTAAATCAAAAGTCAATGTAGAAATCTACTTGCAAAATCCTGTTGGTATTGGTGAGCATCCTGATGTGCTTGCTGCTATTCAAGAACAATTAGATATCATTGCTCATGAAGAAGAGCGTATTCAAGTCCTGACTAAACATTTCCATGCTGAAATGTAGAGGATGCTGTGGTGCTGGATGTCCAGACTGTCCATTCAGACCACCTCCCAAACTGCCCACCTCTGCTTGACAGGGGTGGTTTTTTTATGTAAAGTATGTTATGATAAATATTATTAAGTTGTGTAACATAAATGATAAGATCTTTTGGATTCTTGTTACTTCGTTTATCAATAGGCATCATGCTTATCCATCATGGATACGAGAAACTAGAGAACATTGAAAACTTTGCAGATGCATTTGTAAGACCATTGCATCTTCCATTCCCAATCTTCTCCTCATATATTGCAGCATTCTCTGAGATTGTGGGAAGTTGGTTGGTTATATTTGGACTTGGTACTAGACTGGGTGCCTTGGCAATCCTAGGAACTGTTTCTTTTGGAATCTACCATGCCATAATTACAGCAGGATTTAACATCTATTTGTTAGAACTCTTAGTTCTTTACTGGGGAGGTGCAGCATGTGTAGTCCTCAATGGTGCTGGTAATTTCTCAATAGACCATCTTATAAAACGGAGACTTACAAATGATTAAAGCACTATTCAGTATTATGTTTGCTGCAGTGATGTGGGTTCAAGTCCCACAGTGGCAGGATGATTGGTCTAAGTGCGCTGTTGATGTGCCTGACGTTCAATGTCATTGGTATATCACAGCACCTGATAGCACCATGGGTGAAGGATTTAGTTGGGCAAATGCCCCTTGGTTCAGTGCTGAAGGTCTTCTAGACATTGGAGAACTTCACAACACAGTTCAATCTTTACAGGAAGCATGATGAATAGTTTTGAAGTCGCACTATACTTTATATGCTTTGCTCTCATTGCTGGTGGTGCCTTCGCTATGATGTGGGCTAACATTCAATCTATTAACATAGAGATGAGGACTCCCAAACCAAAGCATCCTGAAGCACCACAAGCAGGTGAAGAGTTGATGTATGTTGATCTTTCTAGAGAAAAACTAGAAGACCTTTACAAGCAAACTGAAGAATGATAAAATTGAGGAGGTTACTCCTCTTTTTTTATGCAACCAAAAATAGTAGATAACTTTCTATCAGATGATGAATTAAATTATATAAATGGTTGTCTAACTGAAGCAAGATGGAACATACAAACAAGTAAACAAGGTTCATTACAATTTCTTTATTGTGATGTAGGACATATTGATTACTTTTCAAATCAATTGTATAAGAAACTTGAAGAAGAGATAGGGATTGACCTGGAACTTGAAAGAGTATATTTTAATGGCCAACATAGTGGCAGAGAAGGGGAGTTGCACTCTGATAGATGTGATATTACAGCACTCATTTACATAAGTGAATACAATACTAACTGGGGTGGTTTCACACAGATTGTATACTCTCCTACTGATCAATATATTATTCCACCACTGCAAAAAAGATTGTTATTATTTGATGGAAGAATCCAACATAAAGGATATTCATATTCCTATCAGGATACACCTATGAGAGTAAGTCTTGCATACAAACTACATTTAAGGAATAATTGATCACGTATAAATTAAAGGAGGAAACTAAATGAAAAACACAATGAACAATTTCACAGTATACACAAAGATTGGTTGTCCTTATTGTACTAAAGTGATAAGTGCTCTTAAGTTATCAGAGCAGAGGTTTGTAGAATATAAACTAGGTAGAGACTATGAGAAACCAGAATTTTATGAGCAGTTTGGTCAAGGTTCTACCTTCCCACAAGTGTCAGTAGATGGTAAAGTTGTTGGTGGATGTTCTGAAACTGTTAAATATCTCAAAGAGAATAATTTGGTCTGATGGATTTAGATCTCTACGATGCAGTTGAACATACTATAGACTATGCCTTTCAGGGCAAATTTAGGATGAATATGTATGAGTATCTGAAGAGCAATAAATCTACTAGAACTGTTGTAGAAGAGTTCCTGATGAGCTGTACTGCAGCAGAGATAAAGAGTATCATATTAGACCTTGAAGGATACTTAGAGGGTGGTGATGACAACTTACACAAGCAGTTGAGAGAGGGTTATGGTCACCTTGGAAAACCTGAGGCTCGTAAAATAAAAAATTATCTTGAGAGTATCATCAATGATGCATGTAGGTACATGAATGAAAAAAGATCAGGAAGAAGAAGAAAGCTCACTAAATAAAGAAGATTTAGATACTCCTAGGATGAATAGGGGATTTGAATTGCTTCTAAGAAATAAAAAAAGGAGGGAACCACCTAAGACTTTTCAGTTAAAGTTTGGGAAATCACTCTCCATTTTTGGAAAGAGAGTGGAATTTTTTCTAGACACCCACATAGATGTAAGGAAAAAGGAGAACTAAAATGTTAGCAGTTACACTCACGTTCACTACACTGATTTCTGTTATGTTTCTAATTGTTGGAGGTGTTGTTGGATACCTTCTAAAAGGATATGCTATTGACAGAACTTCTCAGTATATTCCTATGCACCCAGAGATGTTTGATGAGAATGGTCAAATCATTCCTGATGACGTATTGGCAGTGAGGTTTGAAAATACTATGGAAGACCTTACTGAAGATGGAGATTGACTTCTCCTGATAAATATCCTATATTGAATTAAATTGATTACTACAATGCCTACATCAACTAAAAATACAAAACTTCCACCTAATCCTTTTGTGCATGAAATCTTTGAGGAAATCTCAAAGCAAAGAAGTGCTACTAAGAAGGTGGAAGTATTGAAAGAACATAGGTGTGATGCTGTTGTGTCACTCCTAATTTGGAACTTTGATGACACTGTTATCTCACTGCTCCCTGAGGGCACAGTTCCTTATGAAAGAAATGATGTTCCTGTGGGAACAGATCATACTTCATTGCGTAAAGAATGGAGAAACCTTTATCACTTTGTGAGAGGTGGCAATGACAGTCTCTCTAAGACACGTAGAGAGAGTATGTTCATTCAAATGCTTGAAGGTTTGCATCCTCATGAGGCAGACATTGTGTGTCTTGTGAAAGACAAGTCACTTAATTCTAAGTATAAAATCACTAAGGCAAATGTTGAAGCAGCATATCCTGATATCAATTGGGGAGGTAGATCTTGAGAATTTTGAATGAGGCATGTGATCCTGAAGTAGCCACAGATAAATCACTGCCTAATAATGCTTTCCTTGTCTCTTACAGTGTGGGAGAGGAGAAAAAGTATGACCTTGTTATATCCAGTAAGAAGGTAGAAATTTTTGATCATTATTATGACAAGTATAAGAAAGATCTAATTGATATCCAACAGTCAGATGGTACTGCCAATCCTAAACTGTGGAAATCGCAGGAAGAAATTCAGAAATCATCTAAAAAGAAATGAATATTGATAAAGATAAAGGATTTGATGTTGAGTTTGAAGTACCAAAAGATCAAGTCCAAGAACTTCTAAAGAAGTATAAGAAGGTGAAGAAGTATCAGAGGTCAAGTCTTTTTGTTGTAAAGACTATGGATGGTACAGAAAATATAGTCTCTAAAATGATTGAGGAGGCACAGGAGGAAGGGTTTTGATTCCTAGTGATCACTATGAACCAGGAGGAAGACCCAGAGACCCTGAGTATATTCTGATGCTCCTCTCAGAACTGGAAGGTTCTTACCAGCAATTAAAATATATGGGATTCAAAGAGGATGCTGAGATCATTAATCAAATGAAGAAGCCATATTACAAACTTTACTTCAAGACAAAAAAAGAAAGAGCTTGACATAAATAGTTACAATGGTCTATACTAGACCTGTCGTTCATCTCCTAATTTGGAACAAATTTGGACTTGATTAGGAGACGCAAGTAAGTCGCGGAACGGAGTCGTTCATCCCATGCTAGAACTATTATTCTATACAACACTCACTTGTACTCAAACTGATGCTATCATGCTGAAGATTGAGACAAACCCAAACATTAGTAATTTTCTAAAGGTTGAGTTAGTTGAGACCCTTAAGGACTCATCACCAGAATGTGAGTGGTACTGGGACGCACACGACTGAAGGAACGGGGATTAAAACCCTCTACTACTTTAGGAGTACCTACAATGAACACCCTTAACATCATCAAAAAGCAAATTGAAAAGGCATCTGCCCTGCATGACGCACAAATTAATCACACCTCATATCGTGGTGTTGAGTATATGACACGTTGTGTAGAGTCTAAAGAGACTCATGGCGCCTTTTGCTACCGTGGTCGTGCTTATTCAAAGTGATTGACAATCACAATTGAATAGTTTAGAATGGGAGGACTCTATATCCTCCCTTTTTTTTATGGAGAAAGATAATCTTAAAGCAATCCTAAGGCAATTGAAAGTCATTGTCAGTGCCTTAGAGACAGAAGTATATTCTAATGTTGAATCATATACTGAAACAACAGAGTATCTTCCACCACTCCCTGACTATGATGAGGTATTTGAAGATGATGAATGATGATTGGAGATACTCTGAAGACAGAATGAAACTTCGTCAACAGTGTCTTAGTATCTTGTTAAATAAGTATGGAAGAACCAAGATAGAAGAAGAATCATATAGTACTCAAGACATTTACGAATGTGTAGACACTTGGGTTTCACAAGGTAACCAGTTAAGTAATGGAATAGTTTCCTATTTCAATACATATTTCAATAATGAAAACAAAAAAAGCAATCAAGTACATTCTCAAACATCCTGAACTTTTTAGTGAAGGTGAAAGAGTCTATGTAGAAAGAGTTAAACAAGAACGTAAACAACTAAAGATTAAACACAAAGATGAATCAAGCCAAACTAATCTCAGTCACTCCTGATGCTGAGAAACATATTGCATACTGTGCACGTGTTTCTAATCCAAACAACCAAGAGAGTGAGAAGTTTGCAGGACTTCTGAAGTATTGTATTAAACATCAACATTGGTCTATCTTTGAGCAGGCATTCATGTCTCTTGAAGTTGAGACCACAAGAGGTCTGGCAGCTCAAGTGCTTCGTCATAGGTCATTTACTTTTCAAGAATTCTCACAGAGATATGCAAGCACTGGTCTATTGAGTAGTGAGATTGAACTTCCTGAACTCAGACGTCAGGATGATAAGAATCGTCAGAATAGTATTGATGATCTTGATCCTGAGACTGTTGATAAAATTAATCGTCAGATGGTTACCTTATTCAGTTCTGCATACTCTTTGTACAATCAGATGCTATCTGCAGGAGTTGCAAAGGAGTGTGCTCGTTTTGTACTCCCATTGGCAGTACCTACAAAAATGTACATGACAGGCTCAATTCGTTCTTGGATTCATTACATTGAACTGAGAACATCTAATGGAACACAGAAGGAACATATAGACCTTGCTAACTCATGTAAGGAGATTTTCAAAGAGCAGTTCCCTGTAATTGCAGAAGCTCTTGAATGGTAACTAAATATTTCTATACAATGGAGGAAACCGTGGCAACTTATCCAGTAAAAAACAAGGAGACTGGTGAAGAGAAAGAAATCCAGATGAGTATTCATGACTGGGACAAGTGGCGTGAAGATAATCCATCCTGGGAAAGATTTTACACACCAGAAAATGCCCCTTGTCTTGGAATTGAATCAGTTGGAGATCCTTTAAGTAAAATTTACACCAAACATCCAGGTTGGAAAGACGTTATAGGTAAAGCTAAACAACAACCAGGTAGTACACTGAAACATTACGATTAATATTATGCCAGCAAAGAAGAAATCAGGAATTGGAAGCACCAATCCAGTGCCCTTTGGTATGAGTAACAAAGTCATGAAGAGAAAGAAGCCAATCAATCTTGATTACATTAAGAAGATTGAACCTCTTACTCAGAATCAGACTACTTTTTTTGAGATGTACAAGCAGCAACAAAATCTTGTTGCTTATGGGTGTGCAGGTACAGGTAAGACCTTTATCACCCTCTACAATGCTCTCCTAGATGTCTTGGATCCAAAGACACCTTATGAGAAGATCTACATTGTCAGGTCTCTTGTGCCCACTAGAGAGATTGGTTTCCTTCCAGGTGATCATGAAGATAAATCATCCCTATACCAGATACCATACAAAAATATGGTGAAGTATATGTTTGAGATGCCTGATGACCCTTCTTTTGATATGCTCTATGCAAATCTCAAAGCACAGGGTACTATCTCTTTCTGGTCCACATCTTTTATCAGGGGTACAACTCTTGATAATGTGATTGTAATTGTTGATGAATTCCAGAACCTAAATTTTCATGAACTTGATTCAATGATTACTAGGGTAGGTGAGAATTCTAAGATTCATTTCTGTGGTGACGCAACTCAGTCTGACTTGACCAAACAGAATGAGAGGAATGGTATTGCAGACTTCATGAGAATCTTGCAAAATATGCCATCCTTTGATACAATTGAGTTCTGTGCTGAGGACATTTGTAGAAGTGGACTTGTTAAAGAGTACATTGTGGCTAAACTTGAACTGGGTATGTAATGTTTAAACATCAGGATGTTCCTTTCGTTCCTATTGAACGAGAGACTATTGAAGGAGTTCGTTACTACAAAGTATTTGGAACTGAAGAACTTGTTAAGATGCCATCTATCACATCAGTGATTGGTTGGAGGAATAGAAACAAGTTTAAGGCATGGAGAAAGAAAGTTGGTGAACAAGAAGCCAACAACATTACTCGTAAGGCTACCCATCGTGGTACTGATGCACACACATTGATTGAAGAGTATCTGAACAACTCAGATACTTTCACTGATGTTCTTCCTTTATCTCAATACCTATTCAAACAAGCCAAACCTGACTTGAATAGGATTGATAATATCCTATGTCAAGAGACAGCATTGTACAGTACTGAACTAGGTATTGCTGGTTCTGTTGACTGTATTGCTGAGTTTGATGGTGAGTTGTCTGTCATTGATTTCAAGACTTCTAAAGCACCTAAACCAAGAGAGTGGATTGAAGACTACTTTGTTCAGTGTGCAGCATATGCTTGTATGTTGTATGAGATGAAGGGTCTTATAGTCAAAAAATTTGTAATCATTATGACCTGTGAAAATGGGGAGGTAGAAATCTATGAAGAATATGACAAGAAAAAGTACATCAACTTACTCTCAAAATATATTAGAGAATTTGTTGAATTCAAATTACAGGAATATGAAAAAGCCTGAAGATCTAAGTGTAGATAAGATCATAGAAAATAAGTTCTACTGCACACGTAGATTCTCTGAGGAGATTGAAAAGATCGCCAAAGAGAATAGAGGTATGAAGTATATGGATTCTATTGTCTTGTTCTGTGAAAGGAACAACATTGATGTTGAATCAATTCCCAAGTTGATATCAAAACCATTGAAAGATAAGTTGAGAGCAGAGGCAACAGAATTGAACCTGTTGAAGAAGACATCTCATGCTAAACTTCCCATATGATTCCTAAAGTGAAACCCTTTGATGTGTACAAGAACTATCTTGGATTGAAAAATCACTTTACCAAAGACACATATGATTACCATCGTTATGGTGGAAAGTCTAGGGCATCCCTAGACTCTTTTTATAAGAGGCGTGATAGGTTTTTCTTTGAGAAACTTAGCAGGCAAAAGAATGACACAGAAGTTGTTGAATTTTTTGTGTCAAATTTTGTCACCTGTGATGACCCACAGTCCCTATGGATTGGTGAGATTGTTAGGAATGGTGAGCAAAATTATACTGACTGGAAGAAGAGACTACAGTCTCTGTCATACACTTTCAAGTCAGAGATTGGAGATGTCTTTACAGATAAAGACTTTGATGCTATGTTTAAAATTGAGGGAACTAAACACCCTCAAATTATCAAAGAGCATCTGGGAAAGAACATTTCTCTAGAAACTTTTGTTATTTTGAACAAGATCATTGGGTTTAAAGAAAACTTTGATAAGAAGTTGACTGACCCTGTGTGGAAGTTCTTATCTATGAGAATCAATAAGTATGATTCCTTTATACATATTGATGTATTTAAATTTCGCAAAATACTGAAGGAGATTATTATCCATGGCACTTGAAAACAGCACTGTACTTGAAAATCTGATTAGTCAGAGAAGTGAACTTGAAAAGTCACTAGAAGGAAGCAGAGAAATGTACCTGAAAGTTTGTGGTGCGATTGAAGTTCTTCAACAAATTGAAGAGACAAACAATCCTACACCTGCAGACACAGAATCTGCTGAAGTCACACCTACTGAGGTTGTAGAAGAGGGATGAGTTTTTTCAAATCAGAAATAGTTCAAGCTGAGATGAAGGAGATCGCTGAACTTCAAGAACAAATCTATATGAAAGTATTTGAATTTGCTACTATGTCCAATCAGGACAAGATAGATCATGTTGAAATGCTTGAAGAACTTCTCAAGAAGCAGCAAGTTCTTTACACTAGACTGAGCTTGTCTGATGATCCTGAAGCAAAGACAATGAAGGATAGTATCCTTGAGTCTGCAAAGCAACTTGGATTCCCTTCTGATGTTGATCTAGCATATGTGTTCAATAACATGACACACATTGTGGACAACATGAAAAAGTCCTTGGGTGAGGGTTGACACCCCACCCCATCCATCCTATATTAGAGGCTGCCTGATCCTCCACCAAGCAAAGGGCACAAACCAAATACATCTAATACGAGGTAATACAAATGGGTTTTTCAGACCTAAAAAAACAGTCTTCTCTTGGTTCTCTAACAGCAAAGCTTGTTAAGGAAGTAGAAAAATCAAACAAAGGAGGAGGTGGTGCAGATGACCGCCTTTGGAAACCAGAGATGGACAAAAGTGGTAATGGATATGCAGTTATTCGTTTCCTTCCAGCACCTGATGGAGAAGATCTCCCTTGGGTAAAACTGTTCTCCCACGCCTTCCAGGGACCTGGTGGTTGGTACATTGAGAATTCTTTGACCACTGTTGGTGGCAAAGATCCTATTGGTGAACTCAATCGTGAGTTGTGGAACAGTGGTAGTGAAGCAAACAAAGAGATTGTGCGTAAGCAAAAACGCAAACTGTCCTTCTATGCAAACATCTATGTTGTACAGGACAAAGCCAACCCACAGAATGAAGGCAAAGTCTTCCTGTATAAGTTTGGTAAGAAGATCTTTGATAAGGTCATGGAAGCAATGCAACCTGAGTTTGAGGATGAGACCGCAATCAATCCTTTTGACTTCTGGCAGGGTGCAAACTTCAAACTGAAGTTGAAGAAAGTTGCAGGTTACTGGAACTATGACGCATCTGAATTCGCATCAACTAGCCCACTGCTGGATGATGATGATGCAATGGAATCCATCTGGAAGCAAGAGCATTCACTAACTGCTTTTGTTGCTGATGATCAGTTCAAGTCTTATGATGAACTGAAGAAGCGTCTTGATTATGTTTTGGGTAATAAAGCACAAGCACGTCAAGAAGCACAGGAGACAGAGTATGATAATTATGCTGCCACTGAACGTAAGTCAGTTAGTGAAGAGGAAGTCATGCAAAAACTTGAAGACTCTTACAAGGCAGCAAAGGAACCATCTGTCACAAAAACATCCTCTGTTGATGACGATGATGATCCTATGTCGTACTTTGCAAAACTCGCTGACAGCTGAGTGAAATTCAATAATTGATTACAAGATCCTGGGAAAAAATTCCTGGGATTTTTTTTGCCCTATTACTTTTTTATGGATACAATCTAATGTTCTCGCCTTCTACCAAATCAGGTGAGACATACTGGGAAGAACCTTTCTTGTATGGCATTGATGTTTCCATCTCATCAATGATGATGCCAACATAGTAATCTTTAAGTAAAAATATATTCCTTTTTCTTTCCTCTTTCTGAGTCTCATATTGTAAGTTTGTTATTGTATTCAACCTTTTTATAGTCTGTTGCTGTTGAATGCCATCATCAAAGAAAGTGACAGAGAAATCACTAGACACCTCTAATCCGCCAGGTGTAATTAGATCACCCTGACTATCAAGAATTCTTACTGTCTCATAATGATGTACCTGTTCAAATTCTGACTCAGTTCCATACTTATCAATCATATAGTTATAGAAACTTTCCTGTGCAAGAGGCCACTCAGTTTCTATGTTAAGGATATTATTAGTTAAAAGTATACACCAGTCTAAGTTTGAATCACCATAATATTTTTCTGCTACATTATCAGGTCTTTCATCACCTACAATTTTGTACTGAACAAAGTTTGCAATATCTCCAAGCAAGTCAGGATTTATAATACCCCTCTTGAAAAGATTTTTTACCTTAGTATATTGATCAATAATCCTAGCACCAGGAGTTCTACTAATATAATTAAAGTCAGGAATATAACTGAAATAATTTTGTGACATTTTTAGAATCCCATGTCTGTATCAGGACCATTATAATCATCAGCATATACTGGTACAATTTCAGTGAATGATAATTGAATATCATATGCAGTGAGCGAACCTGTGTCATTGAACACCATATATGATCCATCTGGTGTGTAGTTCACAGAAAAATTAGTAAGAGCACAGGGTTTAAATTTATTTAGGTAGGGGTGTTGACCACCATCCTTATAAATGTATTCTAGTTTAAAAATTCTAGGAGATTTTAGAAAAAATGCAGCAGTTACTGTTTGGACGGCACTATTTCTTTTGAATGCTCTAATAATTTTTCTTATAACTTCTGACTCTTCTTTATTCCTTGGAGTAAGTTTGAATGTAAAATTAAATGTTCTAAGACCAGGACCACTAAACAGCAATTCAAGATTAGGATTAATGATTGCACCTGTTGATCTCCCCATTAACCTGGCACCAACTGCTTGACCAGCAAAGAATGCAATAAGAGCATTCTTTGCTGTATCTGATCTAAGTAAATTTGTTACATCATTTGCTCCTCCTGCTAAAGCTTTTTCTATAGCCTCTTTACTACCATCACCCATAAACTTAATAGCTCCTTCTGATACCTTAGCTAATCCTCTTTGAATATCATTGATAGTATCATTGGTCCAACTTACAGCATTTGATTCTGTTATGGTTGGTTGCATGGGCAATTGGACAGTTTCATATTCTTTACCTTTAAGTGCTGATACTGCTCTGTTTTTTGATGGATTTAAACCAGAAGGTGTATATTCATAGGCAGTGATTTGAATGTAATCAAACTGCATTCCAGGTGGAGGTGCAATGGAAGGATATTTAAGTAGTTCATTTTTGCCATCTACCTTATTTGAGTCTAAAAATGCTTCTTCATTTGTATCACTAGTAGTGGTGGTACTAGTACTTCCATCACCATCTGCTCCACCAGCACCACCAGAACCATCTGCTCCACCAGCACCACCAGCACCACCAGAACCACCAGAACCATCTGGGTCAGTGCCTACATTAATCTTATCACTTTCATCTGTGGCAGCACTAGGTGGTGGTATTACTTCTTCTAACTTCACATCTGTAGATCCATCACCATTACCATTACCATTTTTATCAGGTTGAGCTAGCTCATCTACAACTTTTACAGTTGTTATAGTTTGGTCAAAGTTAACTCTTTCTTTATTGCCATCTGGATTAGATGTAAATGGTACTCTGTTGTCAAAGAAACCCTGCCTCTCCTCTGTGCTTAAGGTTCCATCTTTGTTTAGAACTGCTGCTCTGTCATTATTAAATTTTCTAGCACCGTTTGAAAAGAACTGTTCGTCAAATTCTGGTTGACTTAAAATACTTTGTCCCTTTTTATCTCTTTCTGTATTAATTGCTCTCATATATCTGTCTCTATTGGTTAGAGTCCAATCGCTCTTACCATTTGCTGGCACAGATTCTGCAATCAGCACGCCACCAAGGCCACCTAGTGGTGCAAAACCTTTTTGGTATACTTTGATAGCACCAGTGGTGGTATCAGTATAGGTGTCTACTGCTACTCCATTCCATTCACTACTTTGGAAAATTTCTGCCATTGTGTTTACTGGAGCTCCGTTTAGATATTTAGTTTGAATTTTTGATATGGAATCTGTCTCATAGTCTTAATTTCTGAGGGATATATGATGTAGGGATACCCTACAATCTCCTCCCAAGAATAGTTTCTCCAAGTTCCCCAGTGATAGTTCAATCCTCTGAACCCCCACTTCTCAACTGCCATACAAGCAATCAGAGGGTGTTCATCATACTCAATCCTAGGTGTCTTTGGTTGGTACACATAGGTGTAGAACTTTCCAGGAAGAGGGACAGTATCAACAGACATCTCTCTGTCCCCACTTTCAAGTATTCCAACTATCTCTACCATCATATCATCCACATCTGTTTTGAGAATGATGTCATTGACTACTGACTCTGAGAATCTATCAATAGTGCTATTCTGATATAGTTCTAGTTCTTCATCCACGACTTGCTGGCAGTGCTTTTCTGTTTGCTTGTGGATTTATTTGTGGTCTGGCAGGAGCAGCAGAGATTGCTTTCTTTTCAGGTGCTGCTTTGATAGCAGGTTTCTTTTTGGCACCTGCCATTGCAGTTGATACAGGTCTAGCAGCAACTTGTTTATGTTGAGGTGGTTGCTTAGAAGCAGCAGTTTTCTTTGCCACCATTGAATCCTGAGCAGGTTTCTTCTGTGGTTGTGATGCCTTGGTAATAGCACCACCCTTCTCAGGTTTAGGTGATGCAGTCTTGTTTGCCTGTCTATACTTCTGTGGTTTTCTATCCTTCTGCTTACCAGGACCATCAGGTTTGGTTGCTAATGGTTTCTTCTTAATATCTTGTTGTTCCTTCTCTCTCTTCTCTTTTGCATTCTTTCTCTTACCAATCCAATCAATTGACTTGTTCTCTCCACTGCCATCAATTGTGTTAGCGCTTGATGAACCTTCAAAGGAACCTGATGCAGATATTGCAGCCTTGGTTGCACCTGCTGCATCCTCTTGGAATTGGTAGAAAGACTTCATTATTTTTTTAGTTATTTATTACGCAAATGACCCTGGATTAGGGTTTAATATTGTGGTTGGAGGTTGACCAGGACCTGGGACAGTATCATTCTGACCAAGAGTGGGGTCACCTAAGATTGGTCCACTAGTTACTACACTTACATTTCTCTTCACATATCTTGAGTATCCAAATGATACATCCAAGTTTAAAAATTCTCCAGCAGGACCATAACTCAATTCAATTTGTTGCATTTGTTTGGGGTATGCCTTGATTAGTTTTACTTCAATCTCTGGTTTTTGAATTCTATTTCCCTTATAGGATGTTCCAGTATCTTTCTCAAATTTAGTGATAAAGATGTTGTCAGAAATGTAATCATTATAATAGTTGGGACGATATACAGCACCAGGAGCATAGTAAGATACAGTATTATCTCCTTCACTATTTGCCATACCACTCATATAATCCATCCAAGCTTCAAAGAAATTGATAACCTTATACTCAGTATCTACAATGAATGACATTGTAATTTCTGTATCATAACCTCTTCTATAAGGAATCTCCTCTACTTGTCCTTGAATGTCAGCACTAACTGAGTGCGTCAAAAATGCTGAACCAGGAAGAGTTGTTCTATGACATCTTAGTTCAATATCACGACCATCAACACCATATGGAATGCCTCTTTGTTCTAGTAAAGATGTGACATTACCTGGTGGTTGTATTTTTACTAGGTAGTTATTGGGAGTAGCAATGTTTAGAATCCTACTCTTAATAGCACTTGTTTTAATTGGACCTGGTGCAGGTCCACCAGCAGGGAAAGGCATCTAAATACGTTACTACCATCATTACTATGTATAACTGATGCCAAAGGGAAACAAGTGGCACCAAGGTAGGTTTCACCCACAATTCCCAGAGAAGTATATGGGAGATACTTCTAACATTGTGTATAGAAGTAGTTGGGAACTTCACTTTCTAAGATGGTGTGACAGAAATGATGCTGTGTTGAAGTATGCAGCAGAAGAGTTCAGCATTCCATATGTAAGTCCTGTTGACAACAGAACCCACAGGTATTATCCTGATGGTATTGTGCAAATCAGGCACAAGAATGGTGAGATCAAGAGATATATTATTGAGATCAAACCTGCTAGACAGTGCTCTGAACCAAAGAAACCTGCTAGGATGACCAAGACATTCATTACTGAAGCAAAAACATATGCTGTGAATCAGGCAAAGTGGAGAGCTGCTGATGCCTTTGCCAAAGATAATGGTATTGAGTTCAAGGTCTTGACTGAAAATGATTTAGGAATTGCACCCCCAAAAAAGTCTAAAAAACGCAAATAAATATAACGACTGAAATAATATTATGCCTTTACCAAAAATTGCCACACCAACATATGACTTGGAGTTGCCATCAACAAAACAAAAGATTAAGTTTAGACCTTTCTTAGTTAAGGAAGAGAAGTTACTTGTTCTTGCATTGGAGAGTGAAGATACTAAGCAAATTACTAATGCTATCAAGACAGTAATCAAGTCTTGTATCCCTACAAGAGGAGTGAAGGTTGAAGATCTTCCTACCTTTGATATTGAATTTTTGTTCCTGAATATTAGAGGCAAGTCTGTTGGTGAAGAGGTGGAGATTAGTATTATTGCTCCAGATGATGGTACAACACCCATCCCTGTCAGCATTAATCTTGATGATATTAAAGTTGTTGAGGATGAAAACCACACTAAACAAATTAGACTTGATGATTCATTGATGATGGAGATGAAGTATCCATCTCTTGATCAGTTCATTAAGAATAACTTTGATCAGGTTGATACAAGCAATGTTGACAAGTCATTTGAGTTGATTGCATCTTGTATTGATAAAATCTATAATGAAGATGAAGTTTGGTCTACTGCTGACTGTACAAAGAAAGAAGTGGTTGAGTTCCTTAATCAAATGAGTTCTACTCAATTTAAGGATGTTGAAAAGTTCTTTGAGACTATGCCTAAACTTTCACATACTTTGGAAGTGGTGAATCCAGTCACTGATGTGGCTAGCATTGTTGTACTAGAAGGGTTATCAAGTTTTTTCGGATAGGTCTTTCCCATATGGACCTTGAAAGTTATTACAGGTTAAATTTTGCCTTGATGCAGTACCATAAATATTCATTAACTGAGATTGAAAACATGATGCCGTGGGAGCGTGATGTTTATGTTGGACTTCTACAACAACACCTAGAAGAAGAAGAACAAAAAGCAAAGGCACGTCAGAATGGATAGTAAGGTAGTAAAACTACTAAAAATTTATGAGAACGAGACTGGAAAGGATTTGCTTTCCAAACTTACAGAAGATCGTCTCAAAAAGTTAGGGTTTTACTACGAGAATTTGTCAGAGGATGAGCAGCAGGATATAGATCTTAAAATTATTACTGGTGAAGACAATGACTTCATTGATGTATGCCTAGGACTTTCAGGACACTATGATGAAGTAGAATATAATCAGGGACTAAAAGATTTAACTGAGAATGTTATAGAGGAGGAGGGTGGTGGTTCAACTGCTCTTGCAGTAATTCCTCAAACAACAGATGCAGCAAGTGAAGAGGACTTGGTAGGTGAGGATGTAGATGACGTCATCCTCAGACTACTTGGTCTTGAAGATGTAGTTGATATTGACTATGATACATATAAAACTCTTCTGAAAGAGAAGATGATGGCTGGCAGGATGACTGACAGTCAGATGCCTACTGAGGAAGTAGAACTTCTTACTGATGAATACAAGAGAGTAAAGAGTAAGACTGGTAGATTTAAGGTAAACAAGAAGACTGTCAGTGCAGATAGTTTCTTTGATAGAGGTGAAGCAGCAGATGTAGAGACTGACAAACCTGTTGTAACTCCTGCTGGTTTGTTGCCATCAGCACAGAAGATTAGTAAAACAGTTGAGGAGGAGCAAGAAGCACAGGTTGAAGAGAAGGATGGTTTTAATCAGAAAGTTCTTGCACCTTCTCTTCAAAAAATTGATGAGAACATTCAAAGTATTCTTGACACACTCAGGAAACAATATGATCTTGAGAAGAAAGAGTCTGATAGAGATGAAAGACTTGCCAATAAAGACAAGGCTTCAAAAAGGGAAGCAAAGTTAGAGGGTGGTAAAAGTAAAAGTGGATTTATGTCTGGTGCCTTAAACAGGATTGCCAAACCAGTTAGTGATTTGTTTGGGATGATTGAGAAATTTATTATCAATACACTATTGGGTGGATTGATATTGAGAGTGATGGATATCATCAATGATCCTCACAAGTATCTCAATCCAATCAAACAATTCTTTATTGATATAATTAAGTGGATTGAAAGCACTGTACAGTTTGTTGTAGATATACCTTATAATATGTACAACAGTATTGCTACTGGATTGAATGCTGGTCTTCAGAATATTGAAAATGCAATTAATGATGCCCTTGCATTCTTTAAGCAAGCACCCATGGACCCTGGTCCTAGATTGCCTGCTTTAGAAGCACCACAGATTCAAATTCCAATTCCAGGAATTTTAAAACTAGAACCCACTAATGCACAGCAGCAAGTTCAGCAGCAGACTGGTGGTGGTGAAGTTATGGGTGAATCACCTATGGCAGCACCAGTTCCTATTGATATCAGAGAGGGTGGTAAGATTGAGAGTACTTCATCTAATAAGATAAAAGGATTTGGTGTTGACACCCAACTAGTTGTTGCTGAACCTGGTGAATTCATGCTCCCGCGCAACTTTGTTGAGGAAATTGGTACTGATCGGCTGCTTGCTGCTGTTGGTGGTAATAATACTGCTAAGTATGGGTCAATACAGATGCCAGGTATGGGACTTGGTCTTTCTGAGGATATCCAGACCATGAAAGATGGTGGTGCTGTAAGTAATCTTGTTATCAGTGCTGGTCATGCTCCAACAGAAGAGAATGCACTTAAAGGTATTCCCTTAGGGTCTGATGGTAGGTCAGTACAAGGCACACAAGACTATGGGACAGGTGTTAATGAATGGGAAGCAACCAGACATCTTGTCAAAACAATGCAGCAGATTGTTAGTGCTGATCAAAATCTAAGACAAAGAATTTCATTCCAGAACATCTACTCTTATGGTGGATTGTCTGGTGTGCCAAGAGATGTTGAGAAGAATGGTGGCACACAATTTGTTGACATACACTTTGATGCTAGAAAGAATGGTAGACCTGGTGTCATCTTCCCATCATCAAACAATGTATCAGCAGTTGATAGATCAATGGCTGGTGTCTTTGGCAAGTATCCTGTCAGTCATAAAGATTATGGTGTGACAGCAGCAGGTGGTACTATCCTTGAAGTTGATAGGATTGACAGTCCTGCCATTGCACCATTCTTAGGTGAGGTTAAGAATAAGACTAAGGGGGAACATTCAAAAGCATTGGCAAGAAGGGTATTGAATTCAATGGCATCTGGTTTATCTGGTGCTCCAAGAGCTCATCCTACTTCATCTCAATCTGCTCCTGCTATACAATCTCCACAAATAAGTAGGCAAAAGACACTTCCCCTTCCACCTGGAGCACCAAAACCTCCAACCATTCAACCATTATATGTTTCAGCTAATGGGCAATCATCTCAGGGAGAGTCAAGTAGTTCTGGGGGACTTCAAAAACAAGTTCCATCTATCAATCCAGAAGACCCAAATAATCTTGAGTCACTGGTTGTTAAATCTATCTACAACATAGTAGGATAAGACATGGCATTACCTATGATTGCTGGTGCTATGATGAAAGGACTTCTTGGAGGTAAATCCAAGAAGACTGATGGTGCGCTTGTTAAAACTAAGGATGCAAAGATTAAACAAGCAAGAGATAATCAACCTAGGGTAGAAAATAAGGCAAGTTTTGTTGGCACCAGTGAGGCAATGTACTCAAAGGTAGCGTCACAGAAAAAGATTTCTGCTTCTGATTTTAAATCAGAGAGTCAGCAAGTAAAAGTAGAAACTGAATCCAACCAAGAGTCACTTAAAACTCAATTAGATAATCTTATTCAGAACACATCTAAACTTGATGAAGTTTTAAAGAAAGAGTATAAGGAAGAACTTGCTAATTCAAGGAAGAAGAAATCTGCACTATCAAAAGACAAGGCAGCAAAAAGAGAGAAGAATTTAGAGAAAAAAGGTGGTGGCAATCTCCTTGGCAGTGCCTTAGGTAAGGCATCAAGCTTTAATTTTATGGATATGATTGGTAAGTTCTTGCTCAACACTTTGTTGGGTGGACTTGCTCTTCTTACTTTTAACAATCTTGAACAGATTGGAGGGTTCCTTAACAAATATAGTTCTAATCTTTATCTAATTTTTAGTGGTTTAAGACTTGGGTTAGTTGGTCTCAAGGGATTCTTAAAGGGGACACTTGGTTTAGGTGCCAGACTGTTTAAAACAGCAATCAAAACCACAGGCAAACTGATTCTTAAAACAGCAAGAGGTCTTGGTAGTTTATTTAAGTTTGGATTTACTAGACTTGGTGATGCCATTGTAGATTTTGCTAGAGGTGCCATCAATGCTATCAGATTAAGAGCAGGCAAACCTCCTCTTCCTGGCAAACCTGGTAGAAGAGGTGGTAGAAACTCAACAACACCTGGAATAAGATTAAATCAGAAACAAAGGACTGCTACATCATCTAAGGTAGCAAGGAAAAGATATGCTCAAAGATATGGAGATGAAGCAGCAAAGAGAAGATTTAAAGGTAATGTATCAAAACCAAGTGGGCAAGCTACTAAATTACCAGGCAAACCAAATAAGTTTTTGCAGAAACTTTTTGGTAAGAAAGAAGCAAAAGCTATAGCACAAAATAAAGGATTATTTAAAAATATATTCAAAGGCGTAAAGGGATTTAGAATTCCTATTATAGGTCCTTTTATTGCTGCAATTGGATCAATGCTTTCTGGCGATCCAGTCAAGCAAACATTGTTCAAGTCAGTTGGTACTGGACTTGGCGAAGCACTTGGCACACTCATCCCCATTCCAGTTGTTGGAACTATTCTTGGTGGTTTGATTGGTGAGTATGGTGGTGACTTGCTCTATAGTTTCTTAGAAGGTGGTGGAATAGCAGGAGTACAATCTAAAATGGCTCAGGACTGGAAGAATACTCTTCAATCAGGAGCTAACTTTGCGCAATATATGAAGGACTCATGGACCAGATACTATGCTAGTCTGCCAAAGATGAATTTTGGAATTGGTGCAGTTCCTGATCCAGGGTTCCTCTTCGGAAACATAAAGGAAAACATTGGTCTGATGAAGAATGCATTGTTCCCACCTCAAGATGGAACATCACCACCCACTGTCATATCATATGGTGTAACAGATTCAATTACAGGACAAGCCACTGGTGCTACATCTCCTACTGCCCCTGGTGATGGACCCACTGGTACAGTTACTGGTGGGAATGCAGACTTCTGGACACTGACAGCAGTTGCCTCACTGGAAGATGGTGACGCCCAATCCAGAGCAGACATAGCACAGTCAATCTATAACAGAGCAGCATCTGGTGCCTATAGTAGTTCAAATATAAGGGAACTTATTATTGCTGATGGGCAGTATCAACCCACTTGGGATTATCCAAGGAAGAATCCTAATGGCGAGAAGGCAAACTCTGAGTGGCTTGGTATTGTAGATGCACAGACAGCTGCAGCTGCTACAGGTCGATCTGTTGCATTTGTGGAGCAGGCTGCAAGAGAGATTATGAACCCCACTCTCCAAAAGAATGCAAGAGATTTTGTTGCTGGAAGGACTGACTTTACAAACTATACCAAAACAAATAGAAGGAGTGAGATTTATAGATCAACTGGTGGAAAGAACAATTACTTTGGGTGGGATTGGAATTATAGTGGTAATGTTCAGGGTAATGTTCCTGACTTTGGTGCTCAAGCATCACCTTCATCAGTAACTCCTGTTACACAACCTGTAACTACAAGTGGTATCACCCCAGCACAGATGCAGCAGAAACTGGCAGAACAGAAGGCAGCAACAGAGGCATCTGGTTATTCAGGACAAACACCTGCACAACCAAAGATCACTACAGCACCACAACAACAAGCCCCTTCAGTCGCAAGGTCAGCATCTTATGAGGACCAAGGAGATGTTCAAGTAGTTGTTCCTCTTCCATCTCCCAATCAACAACAAACTCCAGTTATGTCAAATAGGTCTGGTGTTTCTATGGTGGGTGGTTCTACAATTAGTATGGTAAATAGTTACTACAAAGCTCAACTGTTAGCTAACTTATATAAGCAAGGATAATGGCAGAACCAAAGAATGCACCTGAAGGTGCAGCTAACATATCTAAGTTTAAAATATCATCCAACACTAACAACAGAGCAGTTGATTTTGGTGGAGGTGTGGTAGATTTTAGGTACTATGAGAGCGTGTTGTCAAATAATATCACTGCAACTGCTACCATTGTTGAGACTGGATTTGAGGTAGATGGTGAGAAAGTTGAGGGCACTAAGTCAATACTAGACAGTTTACCTATCAGAGGTGGTGAGAGAACTGATATTGTTATTGAAGATAATAAGAATAATAAAATTAGATTTGATGTTAATGGATTGTATGTTAATAGAGTAAGGAATGCATCTCCTGGCACATCAAAGGATGTTTACTTCTTAGACTTTGCTCCTAAAGAATACTTTGCTAATGAGCAAATCAGAGTTATGGCAAGATATGAGGGCAAAATCTCTGAGCATGTTGGTCAAATCTTACAATCAATTGGCGCTAGGATTGAGAAGATTGACGTCACATCATCTACATATAATTTTGTTGGTAATGATAGAAAACCATTTTATACTTGCACTTGGTTAGCAACAAAGGCAATTCCTGATAAGGATATTGGAAGTAGGGCAGCATATCTATTCTATCAGACGAGGAATGGATATAATTTTAGATCTATTGATTCTTTGTTTGAACAGGAACCAGTTAAAAAATTAATCTATAACAATACTGGTATTCTTCCTGAGGGATATGATACAAATATCCTATCCTATACTATAGACCAGGATGTAGAACTCAAACAGAATATGACCTTGGGAACTTACAACAATAGGTCTGTCTACTTTGACTTCTTTGCTATGAATTACTTTGTAAAAGAATATAAGTATGTGCCTGATGAACTGGGCATATCAGGCAAAACATTTGGTGCTGATATGGTGGCAAAGGAATTCACACAGGCACCAACTAGATTGATGACACATGTGTTTGACATTGGAGTTAATCCTAATGGAACAGGTGATGATCAATTAGATGCTTGGAAAGATGCTCCACAAGAACCTAACTATGATGCAGAGAATGCAATGGTTCAACCTGTTATGAGATACAATCAAATGTTCTCTATTAAAGTTAACATTACTATTGGTCTAGACATAAGTATTAAGGCAGGTGATATTGTAATGTGTGACTTTCCAGCAGTGATGGGTGAGAAGAATAAAGAGACAAACAAGCAGACTGGTGGCATATATATGGTAGCAAGTGTGTGTCATAATCTCACCTCAAGAGAAAGTTTCACGTCACTCTCACTTGTAAGAGATTCATTTGGTAAGAAGCAGGGATTCTGATGTTTGATCAAGGACTATTTGAAAAGCATTTTGTTGGAAGAGACGGATTCATTTGGTGGATTGGTCAGATTGCTAGCGAGATATCCTGGAAAGAGAATATTCCTGGTCTTCCTTTAGATGATAATAGTGAGATAAAAGGATTTGGTGAGAGATATAGAGTTAGGATTATGGGTTACCATACTGCTAACATTAATGAAATACCTGATGAAGAATTGCCATGGGCGTATGTAATGTATCCTGTGACAGCAGGTGGTGGAGGTAGAAGTTCATCACAATCTGCTAACTTAACTCAAGGAAACTTTGTATTTGGTTTCTTTTTAGATGGTGAGAATGCACAACTACCAGTTGTCTTTGGTTGTATAGGATACAATGATTACAACGCAGTCAATAAGAACCTTCCACCTGCCAGGTTCTTACCTATCAGTGGTTACACAGAGAATGATTATGTTGCCTGGTATTCACAGAAGGCAAATACAGGTGGTACTCTTGTTCAACAGGATGGAGCACAGAAAAAGGGTGTAGGAAAGGAGACTGAGGCTGCTGGTTCTGTTGCTGGATCATCTATCAATGCTACTAGAACAGAAAGTGTAAATGGTGACAACAGTCAAAATAGTGCTGCTTCTGAATCTTCATATCAAAAAGATAAAAGGAGACAACCAATTTCTCAGTCATCTCAATGTGAGAAGATACCACTTGGTAGAATTCAAAGGCAGATTGCTAATGTTATTGTAGATATTCAACAAGCACAGAAATCTATCTATAAGTATAGAGATGCAGTGCAAAATCAAGTTGGTGACATACAGGCATTTATCAATAAGAAGATAGGAGAAGCATCAAAGTTCATAGCACAATCTATTAAATGGGTCTTTACTGAGGCACAGAAGTTTCTTGTTAGGCAAACTAGTGAGGCAATGAAGAACACATATTATTTGTTGTTCCCTAATGAGAGACCATTATTGCAGCAAAAAGTTGATACTGTTCTTGATTTGATTGCTTGTCTGTTTAGGAAACTGATTGATGGTCTTCTTGGAATGGTTGAATCTTTCCTGACTAGTGCAGTCAATAAAGTTATCAATGCTGCAGAGTGTTTTGTAGAAAACTTTATTGCAGCAACACTTGGTCAAATTATGGCTAAGTTATCTAATGCAGTAGAACAAGCACTATCATCCATCACATCTCTTGTAGGTCAAGCAGCATCAATTGCTGGTGATGTTCTAGGTCTGATCACTGATTTACTTTCATTCCTTTCTTGTGATGATAAACCAGAATGTTCTAAGATTAATGAGTGGAGTATCCTCAGTGGAGGTGCTGCAGTAAGTTTTGGTGACATTGATTCACTGGTTGGAAAGGCAAAGAATTTTGCTGCAGGATTTGAAAATGCAACTGACCTTGATAACTTTGATTTTGATTTAAACTTTGATAATATTTTTGGTGCTGACTCTTGTAATATTGGACCACTTTTATGTGGACCACCAATCCCCAAAATCTCAGGTGGATTTGGAGCAGCAGGTAATTTTGTGATTGGTGCAGCAGGTGAGGTATTGGGAATTGATATGCTCTCATTTGGTGTAGGATATGATGAGGGAGCATTTGCAAGTGTGTATGATGGATGCGGTAAAGGAGTAGGCGCAGTTATTAGACCTGTGGTTTCAGATGTTGAAGTAATAAATCCTAATAATCCTCAACAACGCACCACCAATCTACCAGCAACTATTGATCCAAGGAATGAATTTCCTCCTGGAACAATTACAAAGGGTGTAACTGGTATTGTTGTTGATGAACCAGGTACAGGATACTTGCCTGGACCTGATGGTAGTCAGGGAGGAAATGAATATACTTGGGCAGACCCTGATGATACTGTTGTAAAAGAACCAGATGGAACTTATCTTGTTCCTGCTCCTCCTGGAGAAATTGTCGTTGTCAATCCTGGTGATGTAGTAACACTACCACCCACCACTGTTGTTATAACAGAGCCACAACCTGGTGGTGGTGATCAACCTGGTGGTGGTGGTACACCTGGCACTGGTGGTGGTGGAACAGGTGGTGGAGGTGGACCAGGAGGTGGTCCAGGTGATGTAGGTGGGGATGATGGAACCCTTAACCCACTTGACCCCCAACCATTTGATCCTGGCACTGGTGGTGGTACACCTGGCACTGGTGGTGGTGGAACAGGTGGTGGTGGAGGCACTGTTACTACTCCTGGACAAGGTGGTGGAGAAGAAATTCCTGGTGGTGTAGATTATGTTGTTCAACTTCCTGGCGTATTCACAGCACCTAGACCTGACTTTGAGAAAATGACTCAGATTTATCCTTCGGATTCATCTGGTTCTTATCCTGTTATCTTGTATCTGTGTGAGATTAGAGTTGTAGAATCTGGTATTGGATACAGAGCAGGAGATGAACTTGTGATTGAACCTGGCATTGGTGCCCAAGGATCATTCTCTGTTGATAAACAAGGTAGAGTTACATCAGTTAAGATTACTGAGAGTGGTGAAGGGTTTACTGAATTCCCTAGAATTTACATTAAGTCAGAGACAGGTTATAATGCTGTATTAAGACCTAAATTGTGTATAGATAGAATTGGTGAAGATAAATTCAAGTCACCAGAACTACAAGATAAGGTAATTACAGTGATAGATTGTGTGGGCAACTTCTAATGGCAGAATTAAAGAATTATCATACTATCAGGTATGGTCAGGCAGATGGTGAAATTAAGTTTGGTCATCTGACATCAGATAATGTTCTGTCATCAGTAATGTTGAGGTCTGGAAGAGATTCTTCTCATTATATTACTCTTGATTCATCAGGTAATAAACATAGGAAGGGTGCAACTATTTGCAGAGGTCCAGGCTCATTTGAGGTAAGAGCAGGTGATAATGTTGAGAAGGATGAATTTGGTGTTTATGTTGAGGCAATAAGTGGTGATCTTATATTAAGAGCACCCAGTGGTAGAGTAATAATTGAGGGAGTAAATATTGACATAAATGCTGGTGGTCATGATGGTAAGACTGGAAGCATTACTATGAGTGCTAATGAAAAAATTATTGGTGATGCGCAATTTATACATATGAATGGCAAAGTTGAGACAAAAATTTTCTCAGAAAAAACCTGCCAGATCATTGGAAATGGTATCTTAAATTGTTATGGTGGTATGTTTGAGTGTATTGATGGTGCCACAAAATTAAATGGATGTAAGGGCATCCCTTCTAATTTTGAAAATCAAAGGAGGTTAGCTTAATGGATACACCAGATTTAAATGTAAGAAAAAGATTATTTTGTGGTCAAGGTAACCCAGAAATTTTGGGCAGAGGACCAGCAGAAGTACGTGGTGCTGCTTATGTTGAGGGACCAGAGATTGTAGGTAATCCAGCTTTATTTACTAACCCAAGTCCTTTTGAATTGGGTGGTACAATGGCAGGTCAGTGTACCAATACTGAGATGAAGCCAATCCCATTTTATGCATTCATCACAAAGTTTTATGCTAGGGTAGTAGGGTTTCTTAAAACTGATGTCCTGTTTATTTCTGAGACAATTAGATGTAAGGTCATCTTTGCAGAGGTAGTCTTAGCAAAGACCAAGAACTTTTGTATCCCACACCCTCAAAAGAAAGGATATGATCTTGTCTATTCTTGTCTTGAAGGAGCAGAGAATGGTGTCTATCATAGAGGAAGATTGAGAGGTGATGATGTAATCACATTGCCTGAGGTGTGGAAGAACTTAGTTGATGAGAGTTCAATCACAGTGTCATTAACTCCAGTTGGTATGGACCAGGGTCTTTATGTAAAAGGAATGCAGCAGTTTCAAATTCTTGTATCTGGAAAACCAGGACTGCCAATTGATTGCTACTATCACGTCTATGCAGAGAGAATTGACGTACCTAAATTAAAAACTGAGAGGCCACATTAATGTTAGAACCAAAAGCTACAGCACCACAACCATTTGTTTTTAAACATTTTGGAACTTTTGCTGGTCCACAACACTTAGATAAATCAGCATACAGTTATGATGCAACTTCAAAGGAAGGTTTGTGGCACACACTAAAACCAATTGATACTTCCTTCAAGAAGTTAGATTTGGGTGCTTATCTTTTTAATAATCAGGCAGACTATGTTGGGTTTCATTGTGACTTTGTAAGCACAGCACAGATGACACTGGAAGCATCTTATGGTAATATTCCTGTGTTCAATGTCCTAGTGGCACAAACCAATGTCACAGGCAACATCAGAACCATTGGTGACATCCATTCAGTAGGAAATCTTACTTGCAATGGATTATTCTCATTCAATGGAACCATGAACCTCACTGGTCTTGGCAATGTAGCAGCAAAAGTCAAAGAAGTTGAGGTAATTGCAAAAATTGGTGCTAGTAAAAAATCATTTGATATTCCTCACCCATCAAAAGATGGTCATAGACTGAGATACACTTGTATTGAAGGACCAGAATCAGAAGTTTATATCAGAGGCAAACTATCAGGTACTAATATCATTCAACTTCCTGATGTATGGAAAGATTTGGTTGACCCTGATAGTATTGGTGTTACTCTCACACCTATGGGTTCATACCAAGAGTTGTTTGTAGAGTCAATCAACTGGGGTTCCAAAATCAATGTAAAGAATGCCTCTTCTGGTCCTATCAACTGTACATATGTTGTGTATGGAACTAGGAAAGACACACAAAGAAACATTCCTGAATATAAAGGCTTGACACCAGAAGACTATCCAGGAGATAATAAAGAATATAATATTAATGGACTGTGATGGGTGTAATTCATGAGGTCTTTCCTTTGGTGGTTTATCAGGGGAAAGTTGATGGTCATGATAAATTTAAAGAGAAATATCTTAATGAGTTAAAAGATTATTGGTTTAATGGATATGAAAATGAGAGTCCAGAATATTCTGGAAGGATATTTGTTCACAGCAAGTATCAATCTTTGTTTCATTCATTAAAAAATAATATTAATGAGTATTTTAATTGTTTAAATGTTGATCATTCACATTTATCTTATCATATTTCAAAGTCTTGGGTAGGATGTCATTATAAAGACACACCAGAATTAAATGCTCATAATCACAATGAAGCTAATATGGGGTTTGTCTACTATCTACAAAGTGACAGTACATCTGATAAATTCTGTGCAGTTCAATTAGAAAATCCTAATGAACTGGTTGGTGGATTATTTGAAACAGGTCAGAGAAATTTGTTGAAAGGATTCAACAAGTACAACTGTAATAGATATACAATCACTCCAAAGGAAGGAACTGTGTTGCTTTTTCCTAGTTCAATGTATCACAAGACATTGAAGGTAACTGAGAGAGTGGCAGACAGAATTGTTATTGCTGGTGATATTAGAATAACATTAAATCAAAATAGCCCTGATTACCATCAAGGATGTACACATCCAAGTCAGTGGTTAGAGATCTAAATATTTAAAAATTTTATTGAAATGTCATCAGGATTCGCAATTACATCATATGAAGGGAAGACACCAGCAATTGGTGTTCTTTCTGCGCAATCAGAATCTATTTCTGAATTTCAAAATCCATCTATTGTAGCACCTAAGACTACATTAGAGGTCAATCAAGATAGGTATAATTTATTTTTAAAACCAGTTCAAAATATTGATGACCAACTTGTTAAGAAGTTGGACTCACTTAATGGAGACAAACAAGTCATTGCAGATACAGCAACTCACTCATACTGGTTGTCAAATAAGCAGACACATGGATCAGAAAGTGCTGCTAGAAGTGCAGCAGAAAGTTTATTTGGTGATACACTTACCTCATCAGAAGGAATGACCAGACTTCTAATGCTTGCTCCTTCTGTTAGTGGTAGTGTTGCTGCTGGTATTGCTCTCACACAAATCAATGGTGCTGCTGGTACTGTTGCTATCACTCAAAGTTATTCAGTAGGTTCACCATTTGAGATTATTGTCAAAAGTGTTTCTGGTGCTTTTGGTATTGGGTCAGTATTTAGTCCTGTTGGCGTGATTACTGACTGCTCATCAACTGATTTTGTGGGCACAGGTCAAATCTATGATGATAATATTATTCTCACATATTATCCTAATTTAGAACCAGCAAATACTGGCACTGAAAATCCATTACAACCTGAGAACTTAATTCCTTTGACTGGTTCTAATGAAGGTCAGGGTGTGGCAAATACATTTTATAAAAATTCTCTCACTAGTCCTGGTAGTGGACCAGTTCCATCAGAAGATCTGCCAAGTGGTGTAGTTCATACTACAAGCAGTGCTCCTAGTAGTAAAGGAACTGTCTTTGCTTATAGTGGTAGTAATTCAACTGTTAATAACCAAATTAGTGATGTTATCAGCAAGAGAAATGATTTATCTGATCCCAATGCATCATCAAATGTCATCAAAGGTGATAAGAAGGGTTATGCTACAAATGTTTGGATGATCAGTAAGAGTGATTCAAATCTGGCACAAAGACAGACAGATATTGCAACAGCAGTTACAATTCTTGAAGATCCCACCTATGGTGGACCATATTAAAAGTGGCACACTGCCCTTGACTCTGCCCTTTCTCTGCTCTATAATTACAAGGTAACCAAGAGGTTTTATGTCCATCCCATCTCCTGAGGATTATTTGATTGAGAATGAAGGTGATGAGTATTTGATGAGGGTTGTTATTGACCCTAGTCTACGTAAGTTCTATCTCTACTCAAATGAAGGTGAGACAAAAACAGTTGACTGTGATAATATAGATGAGTTTATGAATGTCCTTGAACTAGTCAAGGCAGTGGTGCCTGATGAGTACGTTGCTTATGCTGAACCAGCTGTGTCTACTCTTTAACCCCATATATTATTTCAACTTTTATCTCAAAAAAAGTCCAAAAATTTATCTGGGGGAAAAATTCCCCTATTACTTTTTTATGAATATAAACAAAGACTTATCGTACAAAGAAATTCTTAGATGTTATGAGTATGAGACCAGAAACGCGTCAATCTATGGAAATGTTATTTGCAGCGAAATGGAATCTTCCAAAAGCAGCAAAAAATTGCAAGTTAACTGAAAAAGAGATGAAAATCACTTTTAATGAATATTGTAGTTTACATGAATCCACTTGGATAAGTGACGATGAGTAGTAAAATGATGTTCTTGGTTGACACTGGCAATGGCAGGTGTGTCAGTCATGACGGTTACATTCAACTTGGTAGTTTCTCTCACAGTGTAGAGAAACATCTTGAAATGTGCCCTGAACAAGAATGGCAAGTTACTTACTGGATGCCTGATCCATTCCGTATCAGATACCCAAGACCAAACTATCAACATACTATGAAGGCGAATGAAGGTTCTCCTAAAACTGATAATGCTACTGATAGCAGACCAAGAGATTTCCCAGATCAAGCAGAAAATAGATTAGAGAGAACATTATGAAAGCACTGAGAGTTGATGTGAAAACCCAGGTCACTGTCCTGATTAACGAGGATGATGATCACTGGGCAATCAAACACAATGCAATGCAACAGGT
>Ga0209535_1000193_pt1 | contig 41418 bp, 36 predicted proteins | sample LinPmetageLP28_FD_184041 | JGI IMG/M metagenome (GOLD analysis project Ga0209535, IMG submission 184041) | Marine viral communities from the Pacific Ocean - LP-28 (SPAdes) (version 2) | ecosystem: Environmental > Aquatic > Marine > Oceanic | place: Pacific Ocean | collected 2009-08-22
GGTCGGCGCTACGCTATGGCGCTAAAGGCGCTTGAATCAGCCGACCTCGCTACGCTACTGCGCTATACGCTATACTGCAAGGCATCGCTACCCGCTATTGTAGCGGTATGTTAAAGGTGGTCATAAGCGCTACTGAAACCACGATAGCGTTAACGATAGCGATAGCGACATAGCGCCTTATTGCCCGTAGCGGGATAGCGCTTAGCCGGAGTAGCGGTAGCGATAGCGCATTTTTGCCCTGCTTAACCCCATGCGAAATACAGAAAAAAAAATTACAAATGAAAAAAATCTCAACCGCGCTCACAGTATTATTTTTTGCCCCAACCGTTAGATTCAAGGGCATTCACTCCCTCGCCTGTCTTATGCTCTCCAAGCGTGATGCTCCCAAAGGGTATGTTTTTGTCAAAGCCAAAGGCGATGCAGACGACCCATACGACGATATTGACTATGGGCCGATGACAACCGATGAGTTCAAGCCCGACCCACCCCAAGACAAGAAGAAAGTCAAGGTATTGAGCGCGGCTGAAAAAGCCAAGAGAGAAGAAGCACAGGCGCGGTTCCGAGAGAAAGGTAGAGAGCGAATGTTGGCGGCTCGCGAGGCTAAAGAAGACGAAGCGCCCCCCGAAGAAGAGCCGGAGGAAGCCGAAGAAGCCGAAGAAGCGCCCGACGATAGACCGGGGCATGTCAAGGCTAACGATGAGCGAATACCGCAAGTCCAACAGATGATGTTTGACCACATAGAAGAGTTGTTATCGTATGGTGCAAGTCATGAAGAAGCACTCCGAGATGCCTCACAGGTTATCGGAGAAGCGTTTATTGAAAGTTTAGGCGCTGATGCTAACACAGACGCGTTTGAACGACAGCATGACGAAACACCATTCATCACTCCCGCTATGAGTGCTGTCTTTGCTACTTATGCAGAAGAGAATGGTTTAGACACTACGCCTTATGAGGCCACAGTCAAGGACGAACAAATCCTTCACCACCTCGGTATGCTTGACAAATACAAAGTAAAGCGACCGGACAAGGTTATGGAGGCTTTAGATTGGCAAAGTGGTCGCGATGGTGAGGATGCTCACCCTGCGTTTCAAGCGGCAGGTATGGCTTACAATGAAGCGGCGCAGACAGGTTCTTTTGATTTACAAGATGCGCTCGATGAAGAGTCATTCCGACGACGACAGCGCGGATATAAAGCGCAAGACCAAGCACAAGCGGAATCGGACGAAGCAGAAGCGCGTGATGAGAGCAACAGAAGGTTTGAGGATGTTCCACCATACGACCCGCGCGATGAATCACCGAGGGGTGGTAGCCCTCAAGCAACCGCACTTGACCAAGCATACCAAAGCATGTTTGAACAACACCCTGTTCGCGGTAATACCATGACCGATGATGACGATAGAGGCACTTTCGCTCCTACTCACAGCGCTACTCAAGACGCACTCATTGACACTATACAACAAATGGTGCAAGCGGAGCGTGAGCGAGAAGGACATGAGCATGAGAGGGAAAATGCAAGGCGTGAAGGTTTGGGTGAAGAACCCGTAGAAAGAAAGGTTGCATCCGATGCTTACTTGACACAGAAAGTGTATGACCGAATGCAGACTATGATGAATACTCACGCGTCTAAGGCTCTCAACGCTATCGGTGTAGGTGGGCGACAAAAGTTAGAGTTTGGTCGAACCAATGAAAGTGGTAGCGACCCAATTATGACACCTACATGGAAAGCAATAGGCAATCAATTAGGAATCAAAACTCCAATCAAAGTCAACGCACCGGACGCTCTTTTGGTCGGTCCGTTTTCGGGCTTGAAATCACTTGGCGGAGAGCCAACTAACCCTTTTAATCCACAATATCAAGCGGCAATCGCGAGCGCTGTCGCGCGACATGTAGACACAAGCAAGCATGGTATAGATAACATACACCCTGCGATTAAATCAAACGGAAACATAATGAGAACGGTGTTTGAATCCACAGGTCAAGTCGATGTAGCGCAAGAGGCGGGGCTTAACACAGGACGCGAAGGAGACAGAAACGATTTAGATACTCAAGACCGCCAAGCGGGGTCTGTTTCTACCCAAGAAGCATTAGGTGGGGGTAAAGCCGGAACCTCTATCAGTAGCGGTTTCGATGCGCTATTGGGTAGAGATTCTAAAACGAAATTGATTTACGGTGATGTGACGCGAGAAGAACTTGCGGGTATGTCAAAGAAAGGGCGACGAGAGTTCTTAGAGCGTAAGAGTCGCGCACATCATAGAGCGTTAAAAGAGTTCATGCGAACAGGTAAAGGTTCGTTATTCACACAAGCAAACAAGGACAAATTAGCGGCTTTTGAGCATAAAGTTATGATGAACGAAGTCGAATACAATAAGCGATTGCTTGACGCGGGTAGAATCTCAAGAGATGAATACAACAAAGAAGTAGGTAGAATTATTGCATTGAAAGGTCTTGAAAATGAAGAAGGTGACAAGACAGAAGAAGAAGAGGAAATGGGTGAATCTCTTAACATCCCCGATGTTCCCGAAGGTCATTACCTTTACGCTGATAGAAAGACAGGCGAAGTGCTAACACCGGCTCAACGCGAGGAAAAATTAGCAAGTTTCATGAACACCATTCTCGGCACTCATCACATTGTTCAAGCCGCTAAAAGACGATTGAACGATGCAGGTGAAGATGCAGGTTTGATTCATAATGAAGGCGATTTACTTGCTTTGATGAAGCCACCGTCGAAAAGAACCGAAGAAGAAAACGCAAGAGCAGATGCTATGACCGCCGCGAACTTAGACGAGAATTGGCTCAAGACAAGATTGACCCAAAACAATGAAATGCGCGAGAATATCCGTGAATTAGGAATTAGCCCATTAGCATTCTTAGACCAAGTAGCGCAAGCATTTGGTGATGGTGAGAATTATGACAGCCTAAATCAAGGCGCTATCAAAATGATGAATCAAATGGGTAGCAGTAGCGACTTAGATAACGATTCAATCAATAAAATGCTATTCAACTTTATGAGAAAGAGGCACACAAAAGAGATGAGTGATATGAATCACGCATCTAAATCAATTGACCAACATAAAGCCTTGAGAGAGAAGAAATTAGGCGAAGGAGAACATACTTGTGTTAACTGTGTTGGTTCACCGGAACGACACGGAAACATCGGTGAGAATAGAGGCGGCAAAGGGGGCATACGGTCGCCTTATTTGTATGACTTGATGAAAGTTCCTTCTTTATTTGGTGTTCCTTTGGGTGAACTCGGAACAGAAGCGAACGGGCATATGCCGCTTGGACGCGGAGTGGAAACATCGCTTGTTAACATGTATCACGACATGAAAGGACGCGGTGATGAACAGGAAGATTGGATGAGAACTGATAGAGAATTGGCTAATATGGATTTGCCAACCGTTCGATACGCTATCGAGCAAAACGCTTTGACGAGAGTTGGTAGCGCTACCGAAGACATATCATCAAAGTATGGCGTTCCCGCGAGATGGACTCAAGCAAGACCAAAGGGAATAGCCGCTGATATTGAAAGAAACCCATTAGCCGCAGAAACATGGAAGTATGCATTCCCGTCCACAAGCGGGACTGAAAGAAGAGATGCGCACGACAATTTGCAAACGCTCATTAAAAATCAAAAGCAAGACATTTTAGGAGCGTTTAACTTGCTCACTATGGCACGAAGAGATTTGCGCACACCTTTATTGTTTGATGGAAAAATGTCAAATAGAGGTAAAAGGCATATGATTACCGACTTGGTTAAAGCATCGGGCCAACCTGCATATAGAAAAGCAACGAAGGATTACAACAAGTTCGCCAATGACAGAACGATAAAGCGAGATGGGTCGGATGATAAGACCATCTTGGGTCACAATACCAAAATGGATTCGTGGGAGGGTCGAATGAAGTTTGACGAGATAGAGAACTTGAACCGTAATTTGCAATATATCAAATACGCCGCTGAAGAATTACCAAATATACAAGGTATGTCCGAACCGCAAGTCAAAGCCATGTTGAAAAATAAATATGGATATGAAGCGTATGTTCTGCTTGGTCATTTGTTTAGGGCTGATGGCGATATTGTAAAACCCGAAGATTTGAAAGCGCAAACAAAAACAATGAATAGCGCTTTGAAGAAAATGAGGACTAAGGCGGCTGACTACTGCAAGAATAGCGACAGTCATGGGGCGTATGGTGTTGAGTTAAACAGATACAGAAAGTCTAAAGAAAAACATAATGCGCTAAAAGAAGCAGTTCAAGTCGCGCAATCAAAAGTTAAGTTTGATGTTGATAACAATCACATCGCTACTCTTTCTTCACTCTATCCTCAAATCAGCGAGATGATGAAAACGCAAGGTAAAAATCCCGAAGAAGGTAGATTATCCGAAGCGGTTGACGCGCTACACAAAGATGTGTATGAAGAAAAGAACGGTATGAATAAGCGACACAGATTCAACTTTGCTCTTGACAAAGCAGGTAGACCTAAAGCATCAAGAGAAGTAAGCCGAAGTCCGTTAGACGCTAAAGGTGGACTAAGAGGGAGAATCGGTGAAACATTAGGTTCAGCAATCAACTACGCGGGTGGAGGTTATCACGCACCTCTACCGACAAATCTTGATGATGCATTAGCCATGTTGAGAGAGAAAGGTGTTGACATTACACCCGAAATCATAAGTGATTTGACTTCTGCTGAAACAGCACTAAAGACAACTGATGACATAAAAAATGAGTTCAAAGATATTACCGTTAATATGAGTGAGAGGGATAAGGTCAAAGCAAATCGAAGTTATACGCATAGCGATAAGAAAAATTATTCAAATCCGACAGGTTCGTTAACGCGATGTGGAACTTGCGGAGGCAACGCATGTTTGACAAAAGATGAGATAGTTGCTTACGCTAAAGCACATAATCACGAACTGCATGGACTAACTGCTTCATCAAAGGGAATGAGAAGATGGATTAGTCAACACGGTCGTCCCTTTGAGTATCAATCGTATGATTCTTATAACGACGCAAACAGTTGTGAAACTTCACCACAAGACCATAACGAATACGCGTGTCCCGATTGTCAACATTGGGATAACCAAGTCAATGGGTATGTATCGGATGGTATTTGTGGTTCATGTTTAGGTCATGGAACAATAGACCAAAACGATGAACATTTACTTGAACATATTGAGCATCACCCGCACAAAGTAGGACCCGCTATGGATGCTGAAAAAATCGCTAAGATTGCCAACATGAATCGAATTAGGCAGATGGGTGAAGATGTAGAACCCATCACCGACCCAAGCAGACTGTTGCCCGGTCCTCAAAGTGTAGGAACATCTATGGGTGACAATATCATCAACGACATGTTCAGTTCCGATAGTATAAGACCGCTTGATTTGCTATTAGGTCGTATAGAAGATGGTGAGTTGCCGGACATTCATACACGCGAAGACCTTGAGCGAGCAAAAGCCGCTATGAAGAAAAAACAGCGAACTTCAAACATTCTAACCGGACTCAAGCATCTTCATGCAGATGACGAAGAAGAAGATGAACAACCATCCGAGTTCGGTCAAGGTCAAGTAATCGAACCAATTAGACCTCACCCGCAACAAAGATTGCCCGGATTAGGAATGCCTTCTAATGTGTTAAGAGATGCGCGACACAAAGCAGGTAGGCAATCATTAGAGAAGCAAATTGAAAGCATCAAGAAAATGGCAAAGCGCTTTGGGCTTCACAATGAAGTGACAAAAGACGATGATGGTGTTGAAACCGGAACAAAATACGATATGATTGAAAAGAAGTGTAATCGCTTGTTAGCGCATGATTACAGGTCGTTCGATGATGACAATCATGAAGTTCATGATTTGTTTCATGATGTTCAAGTTATGTTGACCGATGCAACCAACACCAAGAGTGAGCAAAGAGATTTACTTGCTCAAGGAACACCAATGCTTGATGAAATCAACGCTATGCCCGCGGGTGATGATAAGGAAAAAGCGATGAAAAAATACATGAGCAGGATGTATAAAAGCCCTACTTGGACTACACCGCTATTATCTCACAAAGGCGGTAGAGTAGTGACACAGTGGGAGGATATGCATGAAGAAGCATTCGATAGTTTTGGTAGCGTTGATATATCGCACTACAAAACACCCGAAAGAGTCCGCAATTTCTTTAAGTCAAACAAAGATGAGCGTCGAAACCGTATTGAATCAGCCTTTAACATGTTATCAAGCAGAACATGGGAAGAGATTAAAGATGAAGAAGATGGTCAAATTATGTCTTTCTTGAAAGACTTTGATAGTTTGATAGAGTCGGGAGAGAAACCTTTGATGGTGAGTCAAGGTGGTAAATTGAACCCGAATAACGATTATCTTGCGATGAAAGAACTCACAGGCGCGAAAACCGCTGATGATGAATACACTAAGGATTTGCCGAAAGGGAATGTTTTACACCCTAACCTCGAAAAACATTCGGATGACGCGCAGAATTGGTTGCGAACTTCAAAGAAGATTACCAACGATGACGGAACTAAAACTGATGTTTTGAGAGGCAAGAGAGACGCGCTCCATATGACAATACCCACCGCTATTAGTGATGTGGCGATGAATGAACATAAGGAGATGGCAAAGATGCGCGCTAAAATCGCATTTTTCAAGATACAAAACTTGCCCGGTCAAGACCATATGCTACCCGACATTGAGAAAATACTGAATAGCGATGGTCAACCTATGACGATAGAAGAATACGCGCAGGGGGGTTTGAATAGAGAGCAACAGTCACAATTAGATGCTAACATTTCTAAGATGATTGTTGATAAAAATGGCAACCCCATAGAAGATATTGATGATAAAGACGCGCTGAACAGTTATCACATCATCAATAGAATGCCACACTCGGAGAGTCACAATCAAGACTTAGGATTAGAAGAGTTCACATTCAAAGATTATTTTGCTCAAAGAAAAGAAGATGCTGAATTGAATGCAGTAGCGCCGGAGTCGGATGATAACACCTTCGTCAATAAAGTGCTTGGGGTTATCAAATCAAATCAAGAATTAAGAGCGACCAAGCATGATGATAAGTTCGATATGTCGTATGAAGATGCACAGCAGATTGTTGATAACGCGAATAACTTCTTCGACATGTATCACTTTCCTAATTTGTATTTGGAAAACAAAATGCACGACATGAAAGATATGTATGGTTTGGATAACTTGACGGATTTGAAGCGATTGTTTGAGCAAGACCCGGATGAGAGGAAGAACTTTCTCGATGATGTTAAGATGTTAAAGTCGATTCATCCAACTTGGATTCCTACAAACACAGCACAACAAAGAGAGATTGATATTGCTAACGGATTAGGCAAACAAGCCGACAATACTCAACAATCACACCAATTTTATAGTTCGTATGGACCTAAATCCAAAGAAGATATTGAAGCGGAAAAGAAAGCGTATGCGGATAAGTTGATGGAGGCTACAAAGCAACATCTTAGTGTAGGACAACAACCTGTTGTAGAGGAACCGAGTATGGTGCAAGTGCGTCAAGCACAGCAAGAAGCGGCACAGCAACCCGGACAAACGGCCTTCGCTCAACCTATGCAACAAGACGCTACAAACGAAGAAGGTCAACAAACAGGTTTCGTTCAAGTGCTTGGTAATCCACTCACACAACCAAACCCACGGCAGAATAACCAATGAGTTTTCGGTTTTTCCGGTTGCCCTTAAGAAAAAGGAATATATTTCATTACATTTCCCGACAGGAAACAGGAAAACCGGAAAAGGTGAATCAATTACCTTTATTTGATGCACAGTTCACCGCATAACCGAGGGAACACTATGCAACCGGCGAGTAATCCACAAAATGCAGATGAATTAAGAATACTTGGACTCATATCATTCGTGTCAATTTTAGTCGGGTGCGCTATCGGTGTATTCGATGCGGGGTTATGGCTCGTTGCTGATGAAGTGCGAACAAACGCGTTAACTTACACGATGGGCGCGTTCACATTGCAAGGTATGGGTTATTTTCTTTGGAAAATGCTTGCTCAAGACTCAATGGACCAAAAAGCAAGTCTTGCTAACATGCAGAAAACCATGTCGCGTCAAATGCAGAAGCAACAGATGGGATTCGCGCAGAAGCAGATGGAGATTGAGATGAAGAAGCAAGAAATGATGTTCTCTCATCAACTTGACCAACTTGAACAAGACCCCGAAGTGGTTCAATACATGGCTTTGCAACAAGAAATGCAAAATGCGGCAGAAGAAGCGGTCAACGCGCCATCTCACCCGGCAGATAAAAAGACACCAATGGCTTTAGGTGCAACAGGTAAAGCAAGAAAGGCTGATGGGACATTTGCTAAGAAGAAAAAGGAGTGAGGGTGATGGGTTGGTTGTTTAAGACACCAAGCGATGATGCTACGGAGGCGACCTTACGCGCTTTGCACACTCAAAACACACTTGACACTTACTACGAGCGCGGAAAAGGATTATTATTCGCTATTTTACTTGCCGCAGGAACAGGATTAGGTGTTTCTTGGTTTGAATATGGAACTGATTTCAGCGTATGGGAAAATACTGTTGAATGGGCTAAAGATAAAGTCGTAGGTTGGGTTTCGTGAGATGGCAGTAGCGTTGGCGGGTAGCGCACTTATGGGTGCGGTCGTATATGGCAAAGAGTTGTATAATTTTCTTAAACCGCGACGAATAGGTGTGTATGGTCCAACATTAGTCGGTAAGACGACGCTTGATTTGTTTATGCGCACCCCCGGAGAGATGGAAGAGATAGAAGAACGAACTATGCACCCTAAAAGACTGATACAAGGAGGACATGTGCTTCCGCGCGCCACAAGAAAGCGTCTTCGTTGGAAAGGTGAGAAAAGAGTCGTGCATTCAGCAGATATTGGAGGTCAACAGCGTTTTTGGAACCTTTGGGTTGATGATATGGTGGATAGACAAGTGGAGATTGTTATTTTCATGACTGACACTCGCGCATTGACAGGGAATGGTTCTCAAGTGATTGATGTTGTTGGCGGTTTGGAGTTTCTTGTTGATTCTTTGATTGAGAAGCGTTGGAAATATCGTAAATTATCGACAAGATTGAAAGGTAAGCGCTATGCCCCTAAACAAGTGTGGATTATTGCGAACAAGGCAGATGAGTGGTGGGATGACAATGCAAACATACTTTGGCAATCAAATAGACTTCGTGAACACAAAGTCTTCGATGTGCATAGACCTGCTATGCGCAGACTACAAAAAGCGGGTATTCCTTGCCGCGTATCTATGATGGCTACAAATATAGGATGGAATGTTGAAAAAACGCTACTTGAAATGCTACAATGGTGATAATATGCTTGGAAATAAAACACAAACCGAATTACTACGGCTCGCCGCACAAACAAACATGCCTTTAGCGCAAATACAACAACAAGCGCAAGTCCAAGCCGCTATGCAACAGCAATCGGGTGTAATCGAAGTCCCTCAAGTCAATTTTTACCCGTCAAGACATTCAAATCCAACAAAAGCGCGCCGTCAAGACATAAAACAGGCGTATAGGTTGTTAAAACCAACAAAAAGAGGCTTTTTTTCACCCCGTAGGTGGTTTTTCGGGGGTAAATACCGATATAACACCAATACGATGCGTTGTGTCATTGATGGGGCAGATGTAGAGAATCTTATTCGCTTAGCGGGCAACATTTACGACCAAATCGTTGATGAAGAGACAGGAAAATCACTATGGGAGTTGTATTTTCATAATCCGGTCACAGGTGAACCCGAAGCGTTTGTAGCGCGAGAGAATGTGACGAGTGGGCGAAAATTAAGAGGCACTTATTGTCCCGAACATTTGCATTTGTATCATATGCTTACCAAGTGGGAACGCGAAGAAGAAGCAGAACAAGAAGCAAAAGGTGGAACGCTAAAGGCTAAACTCAAGAAAGGAGTGTCTGTGGTTGCAGTTCCTATTCAAACCATCAAAAAGAAAGATAACACGCCTCCTACACTTATCAAATACCAACCTTTCTTTGATATGTTGAAGAAAGACAACATTCCGGTCACGCATATGACAAATAGCGCGACAGGGGTGAATGATTTGGTTATTGTGATGTTCGATATGCGTCAATTTCAAAATAATGGCAACGCTCGGCTACTTTTCGACGCGTTAGCGATACATCAAATGCAACAACAAGTAGCGCAACAACAACCAACTGCTTTACCGACAGAATCAAATGAAGGGAGCGCGTGAGGTGGTATCATGGTGTGGCCGTTCAGTGGTAATCAGCAACCTCAACAACAACCGGGTTTGAATCTTGGATTACCGGGAGGACAACAACAAGTTCCTATGCAACAATGGGGGCAACAACAGCAGACTCCGTGGGGGCAACAACAACAATATCAAGCCCCACCAAGCGAAATGGATATTATTTCTGCCCTTATCACCTCAAACCCACTTATCGACCGTTGGTTGGCGAATGATACAAACTTTCAACCGCTAATTAGTCTAATGAGTAGCGTTGTAGCGGTTTCCGTTCATACTATGCTCGCAAGTGCGCGCTTAGTTGAAGATGGAGAAGGCTACAAGTTTGACTTTAGTGGAGTTCAAGGACTACCAACTGCCGATAGCGTTACTATGAGCAAGACGCAAATCCAAAACAACTCATCCAATGTAGTGCAACAGAACCAAATGCAAGTGCAACAAATGGTCGCTATGGCGAATCAAGGCAGTATGCAAGGAATGTTGGACGCGGCGATGGCTGACCCCGGCATGATGCAGAATGTTGGCGGCGGACTCGGTTCGTTAGTGCGGGGATTAGCAACAGGAGGCCGTTAAAGATGCAAAGTAGTGGAGATTGGACGGGTGGTTTAATTACCGCAATGAGTGATTTTAGCAATATGCGTAAGTCTGTTATTGTTGACATGATTATGGTTCAGTTAATCAGTCTAACACTTGGTTGTTTTATGATTATCGCATTCAATAGCGGTAGTATGGACTCAACAAGCCTGTCGTATTTACTCGTCGCGCTGTTTGGTCTTTTCAGTTTCACCGGAATGGTCTATCGCAAGTTCTCGCAAGGTTGACCATTTGTGGATAGGGCAGTTGCTCGATGTTAAGGTTGTTTTGAAGTTCATAAAACATCCACATAGAGTGCATCTCGGTGCGTTAAAGTGTTCGCAAGAGTGACATATTTTCAATCTTCTATTGCGTTCTTCATCATTCACTTTTCGGTTGAGTAAAGAGTCCATAACTCCTTTTCCGAGACTAATAGCGGCAGTTTTATTCAATGGAACTCCTGCTATACGGGGGGTTTTTTTAGGAGTGCGCATGGCGCACTCTATATCGCAATCATTTTCAAGTGTTTCGTTCTGCACAGTTTATGGGCGAGAGAGTGACGCGAGCATCTTGCCCCTTTTGTCAAGATGAAGAGCGAGATAGTTTAGAAGAATTGATGAGAGATGGAATTGTCATCGCTAAGCAATTAGACAAAGATAAGGATTGGCGCGAAGGAACTGCTGACCGCCATTTTCGCAACCATATGGGTGAATATCATATGGGTGCAAATAGCGAATGTAGTTTATGCACATCTTTGAAACGCGAATCTCTTGAGCATGCTTATTACAACGGGTCTATGACAACAGAAGAGATAGCGGTAGATGTGAATATGCCGGAGTCGAGCGTATATCATCACTTGAAACATCACTTGAAACCTCTTGTGCAAAAAGGTGCGGCAGATATAATCGCTATTGAAGCAGGTAATGAGATGAACTCCATACGCGGCAATCTATCCCGCTTAAACGGCGAATTATCGCATTTTCTTGACGATGCTGACCGTAATGACCCTCAATATGTGCGCAATATCGTTTCGCTACACAAAGAAGTTCGTGATACGGTTAATATGATGATGAAGATACAAGACCGCGCGGCAGGTAATGTGACAGAAAACATCAACGCTCAAACAATCAACATCCTCAAAGTTGAATTAGCAAAAGAATCCCCCGAAGTGTGGCGCAAATTAAGAACCAAATTGATGGGTGAAACCGATGAGTGAGTCTACTGTTTTTGTTCCTTTTATTGAGTGTCGCGATATTAAAAATAGCGACCTTTTGCGCATAAATCGACAGTTAAATAGCGACGAGTATGGCGATTTCTTCAAACTCACGCATCATGTCATAGACCGTTGGCATCATGCAGTTAGCAATATGGCTCCACACATATACGCTGAATATCACACTCACAAAGGCATCTTGAAGGATGTTGAAACTCAATTCAAAATAATGACTGTCGATGATGGTGAGAAGTTTATACACGCGCAATCCATTTTGGCACATATGATGACGGCCATACACACTATTTTTAGCGCATACGCAACAGCGTTTAAGGAAAATGAAGAGGTTTGTTTATTTTATTACAATATAGCGAGCATTCTCCAAAGGACTTTTGAATCATTGTGTGATGGTGATGCTTAATGGGCGGAGAGAAAGGTAGCACATCGGGATTAAGATTTAACCCGCGTCAAAGCGCAGAAGAAATCGAAGAAGATTCTTCGGTCGGGCGTGAAGATTCCGAAGAGCGCGCTAAGCATGACGCTAAAAAGCAACAAGAACAAGAAAAACGCGCTCTTTCAATGCATGGTATTCAGCATTTGAAAATTAAAATACCTCAACAGAACACCGAGGATGAAGAGCGCCCAACCGAAGAAGCAGGTCAACTTGCAGGTCAAGTCGGACAGGCTGACGCTATCGAGGGCGCTAACCCGCGTGGTAATGGGTTAGGTATGGGCGTGATGACAGGAGAGCCTATGGATATGGCTTTCGATGTTATCAAAAAAAAAGACGAGCCAAAATACGACAGGGAAAAGCCTAAGAAAACCACTACGATAGCAACAGTTCGTGCAAGACAACGCGCTGAAAAAGGTCGTAAGGGTAAGAAAGAGAAGACCAAAACAATAGATTCAAAGAAAAAAACCCGCACAAGGAAAGCAGGTAATCCGTTAAGAGTTGATACCGGGCGAAATCCGGGTAAATACACAGGTGTTATCGCATCACACAGGGCAACTCAACCTTCAATGCAATACAGCAGACAAACTCGCACTACTCCTAATTATCTCACAACAGCATCTATGCGTTCGGGTCCACCGGCTATGATGAGTCCACCCCAAGCGCTTGAAGCCGAAGCAAGAAGAGCAGAAATGGCAGGAAGTATGCCTACTCAACCTAACACACCTTCTATCCCGACAGAACAAGTTGATTCTCGCGTCGCTCACGCACCAAGAGGGACGGCTGAACATAGAGAAGCGACCAAAGCACCTAAAAAGCAACACACTCCAAGAAAACCTAACACACCTATGGGTGCAGAACACTCAAAAGCGCATGATTTAGCGGCAGGTGGGGCATCTCCATTCTCATCTTTACTTGCTAAAGGTATGACAATGCGCGACAAACAAGAATATCGTCGTCTTATACAAAAACTTGAGAAGTTGTTGAGAGGATTGACCAATAAAATGGATGCGAGTCTTGACCCTGCACCCGATGGACCTACACCTAACGCTCATCCTCGTATGACCTCCGCCCCAACAGGCGCTACCGAAACAGACCCCGATGATGACCCTACAATGTGGGGAACTCATGCTTATGGACTCTATACGCGCAGGGGTGGTTTGTGATGGACGAGTTTGACGATATTATCCTCAAGGGTAAAGGAGTGTATAAGCGCGGAGCAGGAGGGAAAATGATTCCTATGTCGTTTCCTTCACCGGATTCACCGCATAAAGAAATGTCTCATTTTCATATAGACCACTCAACAGGTAAAGGACACAAAGAAATACCCGATAATATGCGTCATTGGCCTATGGAGGCGGCGGCAAGGTATCTTGCAGATAATAAGAAGTTGAAACAACAATATCCGGGTAATTTGTCGCTAAAAACCGCTAAAATTATCCTCAATAAAGCCGCTAATGACTTTAATAAAAGTAAGCGTGATAGCGGAGATGGTTTTCATACTGTGCCTATTCCGTTTGATGAAAGCGGTAAATTACACCCCGAATACAAAACAAATCACTACGGAACACACGAATCCCGAAGAGTTCCTACTTCTGCGCGCAAAACACGCGACCGTAATGGGAAACTCATCAATTTGCACTACAATAGCGTAGCGCATCCCACCGTGGGTCGTTTTCTTGAATCGGGAGCCTTTCATTTTGAGAAAGAGTTTCGTAAAATCATTGGTGCTTTGGGTATAGAGAGTGAATTAGGCGCAAGGCAAAATGTTCTTGAGCCTCAACACATAGTTCGCGCACCCGAAAAGATGGCTGATGGCTCATACAGGATGCGAAGCCTTCTTGAGAGATACGATAGCAACATGAAAGACCCTACAAGTAAGGATAATCACCATTTTCCCGAATACGGGTCGGAAAAATACAACGAAAGAGCGCAATATGGTCAAATTGGACCACTTGATATTCTTGCATCGCTACCCGATGCTTTCTTCACACCCACTTCAAGAGGTAGACCACCTGTAAATGTTATCAACGCACTAATGAGAGAAGGGGTTTCACCAAGAAGAGCAGAAGAAATGGCTCGCGCACCCGCCGCGCAGTTAGTTTTGGGGCGTGGTAAGAAAGGTTCTGCAACTCAACTGAATAAAATAGTTGAAAGAATCCAAAACTATATCGGCATCGCCGGTCAAAACAAAGATAATTCGATAGCGGATGCATATCACAAACACAGAAGTCATTTTGATGGTCGAGTAGGCGGTGCGGATAGAGGCAGAACAGATGCGGCTAAGAGAATCTTGGCTACCCTCAAAACAGCAGAAGAATTACAGATTGATATTGCGCCCGCTATGGGTAGTTCACGCCCTCCACAATCGGTTGTTAGTGGTTGGCGTTCTTACGCGCTACGACAGGGAGGAAACCCTGTCAATTTAGCAAATATGGGGATTGCTCAAGAACATCACGAAATGCATGGTCAAATAACAGATGATTTAGGGCATTTGCATGACCAAATACCCGACCATATCAGCGTCGGTGACTATGACCCGGTGCAAGAGAACCAACAACTACCACCGGGAGGTGCAGGTGGGGGTCTACCATTGAATAATCAAGGCACACAACCACCTTCACCAACAGACCCGTTTGGACCCGCAGGAACAGTCGCTACGCGCAACGACCAAACAGGTTTTATGACTTCACAAGACGACCCTATGGGCGCTATCGCGGCTGTAATGGAGCGAGTTCAAATGCATGACACATGGGAGGATGCGCAAATTATGAAAAGCGTTCAATATCAAAATCTTAATCCTCGCAACCGAAATGATATGAGAGTTTTAGCGAAACAACTCGACCTTGAATCGACAGATGTTCGCGCTATCGCTATGAGTGTCGGGGATTGGACGATATTAGCGGAACATTTTCAAGTAGGGCGTGATGTGGTTAACATTATCAAAGCGTCGTGTTTGGAGGCATTAACATGAATATAGAAACTGAAATGGAATGGAACTCTCACATGATGAAGAGTGGTAAAGTGTTTGGAACTTACGAGTTTATGATAGCGAAAGGTCACAGTTGGGCTGATATTAACTATGTCGTTTGGGATGTTGAAGATAACACACCAATGCCTCTTATGAAAGCCGCATCCTCCGCGCTAAACACACACCCCGACATTCTTTTGAAGGATGTAGCGCAACAAACACAAGCGCAACAACCTCAAGATATGCGAAGTGCTATCAATCAGCAACAAGTTGGGGCATACAATGATAGAATGCAAGCGCAACAAGCACAAGGCTACAATCCAAAACCAACAGGTGCGGAATTGATGCAAGCGGGAAAACCCGTCCAAGCCACAGTAGCGGGTGTCAAGAACTTATTCACAGGTGGCGCTCATTCGCGTGGTGGCGCTATCGACGCTCAAGCAGGTTCAGCAGACGGAATGAAAGAACGATACCGATTGCGCGACAGACTAAGACCAATGAGAAATCTCGCGTCTCATCTTCAAGAAGGAAACGACAGAAGGCGACAGAAGGCGGCGAGCAATTCAGCGGCGGCGGCACAACGCATTCTCGATAACGAGTTTGCAGGAATAGACCCCGATAATATGAATGAAAATCAACGAAGGCGCTATGACCAACAAGTTGCTTTAATTTCACAATCTAATAATTTGAGTGGCGGAACTAAATTAAGTCGTAATTTGAACAGAACAAAGCGGGACAGAATGAAAGATAAAGCAAATGCTGATTGGGATAACAATAGCGACCCGAATAAGGGAGAAAGACCATACCCAATGCGTTATCAAAAAGTGCAAGCCGCTAACAATGAAGGTATGGGTGGTGCAGAAGAGTTTGGTCAAGGTAGCGTTGATGGTCAACAAGAAGACTCTATCACAGATACCGAAGCCGCAGAAGTTGAAGCGTTGGGCGCAGATATAGACCCTGCCGCTAAGGACGATTCTATGCCAAAACCGGCAACTGATACACCGGCGGCAGAAACCGGCGGAAAACCACAGGCTGACGAAGGCGGTAGTTGGAAAGACGATGTAAAGGAGGCTTACAAATCGGGCGGTTCACGAAACAATGCAAACAAGAAAGTTGGTGCGTATATTGAGGGGCTTGGAGAAGGCGAATCGGCAACCTATGATGGATTATTAGAGTCTATGAAAGGTATGCGTGGAGAGCCAAGACAGAAGTTGTTTAATCTTCTCTTGAGTCGCTTTGATATTACACCTAAAGAGGCAGAAAAGGTTGCAGAAAAGTTAGAAGGTGATTTAGCAGAAGAAGCAGGGGTGGGAGAAGAACCGGAGTTCGGTCAAGGTGAAGTTGCTCCTGCTAAGAAGAAGACTACTGCTAAGAAGAAGACTACTGCTAAGAAGAAGAAGGCTAAAAAAGAAAAAGAGCCGGAGTTTGGTCAAGGTGAAGTTGCTCCTAAGACAGAAGAAGAGCCGGAAGAAGAATTAGATGATGATAATTTCTTATCATCTTACGACGAACCTCACGCTTGGGATTCTTTACTCAAAAGACTCAATGTGAGGTGAATGTCCTATGGAGGGCTTGAGCCTTGAAACACTTGAAGAGATTGACTACGAAGTTGCTAAGCGCGACTTCAAGTTCTTCTTTGAAGACATTCTTGGTTTTCAGTTATCTCACCACCACGAAAAATGGTATAATAATCTTGAATCACAACGACGATACTGTGTGAAAGCGGCGCGTGACCACGGTAAATCAACGCTGTTCCTCGGCTACCTGCTTTGGAAAGTAGCGTTTAATCCAAAATGTAAAGCGGTTCTTATCAGCCACAGTTTGCATCAATCCATTCACCACATGAGAACACTCAATGACCTCATAGATGGAATACCTTTCATGGCGCGCATGAAGAAACCCGATTCTTGGTCAAAGACTTTCTTTGGTTTCAGCAATGGTTCAAACATTAGCGCAAAGTCTGTCGGTGGCGCTATTCGTGGTATTCACCCCGACCTCATTCTATGCGACGACATTCTGTGGGGAACGACAGATACCGAACTCCAAAGAGTCGCGAGTTGGTTTTATGAGGTTCTTGTGCCTACACTCCACCACTCTTCTAAACTTATGATTGTAGGAACACCGTTCACACCAACTGACCTTTACACGGAATTAGAACAGCGTGAGGGCTACCTCGTAGAAACATACCCTGCTATCAATGCTAAGGGTGTAGCGCTATGGCCGGAACGGTGGGATTTAGATTCTCTTGATGCGCGCAGAAATGACATGCCCGCTATTGCATTTGCTCGCGAATATCTATGTGAACCGATGGATGATATGAGCAGTTTATTCCCTTCGTTAGTTCTCCAAGCCGCGAAAGATAGCGATTTAAGAATTATAAATCGCGCAGATGGCGACCCCGACGACCAATACTTCGTCGGTTGGGACCCTGCTATCTCGTCGGACAGGTCGGCTGACTACACCGTTATGGTAGTGCTTCGTCGCCCATCTACCAATCCCGAACTGCTTGAATTGGTTCATGTGGTTCGTAGAAAGAACATGGATTTCCGAACACAGATTATGGAGATTCAAAAACTCAACGCGAAGTTTGCACCCGATGTGATAGAACTTGAAGCAAACAACTTTCAGCGTGTGTTTGCTACTGAATTACGCGCGGACACAGACTTACCAATTAAGACATTCATTTCGACTCGGCAACGCCGAGAATCTCTTCTTATGGGATTAGTTATGCGTTTTGAGAAAGAGCAATTAAGGTTGCCGTGGGGCGATGAGAACTCCCGAACCCTTATGAGCGAGTTAGAACGGGAACTACTTATGTTCGGCATGTCGAAGAAGGGCAAGTTGGATAGCATCGGTCGCCACGATGACTTTGCTATCGCGCTTGCTTTAGCGCATTGGGGAACTACCGAGTTCCGAGAACGAATAGTTGACATTGATGATATGATGGCGGGGTTGATTGATTGAACGAAGAATACTGCGAGTGTTGCACACCGGACGAGATAGCATTTGAAATGCTGAAAGCGAAGAAGAAGTCGAAGCCGTTTCACGGCTACAATCCAAATAAGCATAGTCCTAAAGGTGGACTAAATGCTAAGGGTCGCGCCGCCGCAAAACGCAAATCCGGCGCGAATCTCAAACCTCCCGTCACGACGAAACCAAGCAAACTCAAACCCGGTTCAAAGAAAGCCAAGCGACGAAAATCATTCTGCGCAAGAATGGGCGGGATGAAAGGCGCTACAAGCAAAGGTGGAAAACTAACACCAAAAGGCGCGTCTCTCAAAAGGTGGAATTGTTAGATGTGGACGGGTTCAATCCTAAAAGACGAAGAGATAGACGCTATTTTGCGTAAAGCAAGTGGTTCTATTTCTTCTGCTAACATAGGAGATGCGCCCGCGACACAATCACAAGGCGAAGGTGAATTATCCGCACCAACTGTCGCATCTCAACCCGACGCTCAAGAGCAAGAAGAAGAGAAGAAGAAGATAGAAGATGTTGTTGCTCAACAAAGCGTTCAGCCAACTCAACAACTTAAAAGCGCTATGCCTCACAACGGGTGGTTTCAATCAATGTTCGGTAAAGATGCTGAATCAATGGTTAAGGAATTAAGAATGGCTCGTCGCGAAAGAAAGGATATGCGAGATGACATTGACCTTGCAATCAACGCAATAAGAATCGCTAAGCGGGAAGAAGTAGAATCAACATTAAAATCTCTTCCGTGGGCTGACAATCATCTTTCATCTATACGCGCTCTTGGGGTTTCCGACAGAAATCTTCACGCTTTGAGGAAACATGGTGTATCGCGCGAAGTATCATTACGAAGAGCATGCTCTATGTGGGAGAAAGCAAATGATGTGATAACAAAGTTGTCACAAGTCGAAGGTGACTTCAATGAAGAGCAGTTGCAAATATGGCTCGATTCAAGACAGATGAGAAAGGATGCTAAATCTCAATGGAAAAAGGCGCTACATCCAATTGACGCAATTAAGAAGCAAGAGGCTATATGGCTAACACAATCAGCAAACTTGCTAACAGATAGAGGTCCGCTATCTTCAAATGAGATTTACAATTCAATAGGTTCACCAAAGCATCTAACGATAAGGAAAATGTCATCCATGCTGAAAACGCATGGAATAGAGTTCGATATTGAGAAGGTTGGAACAAACTACGGAATAGTTCGTGATGATATGGTCATCGTCAAAGATATTTGGGCTTACGCCGCAGGTTTCCTCGACGCTGACGGATATATCACAATCACTAAGCGCGGAGAACCAAGAGCAGGATTTGTAGCGACAGGAGGTAGAGGTAAATTGCATTGTGAACAATTGCATAAATCTCTTGGGTGTGGAGTTCTTCAAACTGATTTGAAAATACACAAGAATAGCAAGCGCACACAGCACAGGCTTCAATTCTACGGTGCTGATGATTTACGCAAATTACTCAAAGGCATTTCACCACATCTTCAAATGAAGAAAGGTCAAGCCAAAGCGGTCTTAGAACTGCTTGATATGCGCGGACGAAAAAGTGACATAGTGAAGTCAAGAAGGGATGAATTATACCGTGTTGTTAAGTGGGAAAATTGGAAGGATGTTCCCGAAGAGCGCGACAAACTACTCCGAGAGTGGAAAGTTGAAGAGCATGAAGTCCTTGCATGGGGACAACGGGACAATGAAGTTATCCGCCTTGTGGACGATATTCACCGTATAGAGAGGCTGATTTAATGGTTGAAGAGAAAAAAGGCGTTGTTGGTCGATTCCTATCATCGTTGTCTAAACCATTCCGCCGACGAACAACCCCCGAACCTATTATGCCGCTATGGAAAAGCGGTATTCAAGAGCCTGTTCTTGTTCAAGGTGTGAGCATTCCTGCTCTTTACGCGACAGTTCAAGAGTCTGTTGTTTTAAGAACTACGATTAACACACTTTGTCAAGAAGTGTTTAGACGCGGGCATTATTGGGAGAAGAAGTTTCACAAGAAATGCACAAACTGCGAAGAAGAATACCAACATGATACGGTCAAAGAGTGTCGTTTGTGTGGGAATACGGAGTTCAAATCTCCCGATGTTGACGAAGTGCTATACCCGCGTTGGTTCTTAGACCAAAGAAACAGTATGGACCAATCATTCATGGATGTTATGCGTGAAATTGAATGGGATTTAGATATTGTTGATGACTGTTTCCTTATCCTCATCAAAGAGTATTTCATCGACCCCGATAATGGTGAAATATCGTTTATGCGAATTAAAGAAATCATGAGAGGCGACCCTACATTCATGAGAATAGTTGCTGATAAGCGCGGAGCAAGAGGTGGCAGGTATCTCATATGTCCTGTTCATCGCGATAAAACATATCCGCATAATGGCGACTTTCATAACTGCGATGTAGAAAGATGTGGATTACCTCTCCAAGATGTTCATTTCATCAATACAGCAGGTAGCGGTAAAACACAATACTACATCGACGGAGAAATAATCCACACAAGCAAATACAATCCATCTAAACTCTATGGTCGTAGCCCTGTCGCTACCATGTGGAGACAAGCACAAACTCTCACCGCTATGGATAATTATATCTATCTTGCATATCAAAAGCGTAGAATCCCTCGCGGTATTCTTGCAATCACCACCGACAACATTCAATCTACTGCTTCTTTTTGGAAGGGGGCAGAAGAGAAGATGGAACGCGACCCGCATTACATACCTAAAGTTGGTATCGAATCAGCGTCCGGTCGCGGTAAAGTCGAGTTCGTTCGCTTCATGGATAGCCTTGACGAAATGCAGTATTCTCAAATCCGCGATGAAGTGAGAATGCGTATAGCGGCTTTCTATGGCGTTTCAAGTATCTTTATGATGGACGCGGGTAAATCCGGCGGATTGAACAATGAAGGAATGCAAATCCTTGTCACAAATCGTGCTGTTGAATACGGACAAAAAATATATGCTAAAAATATATTCCCGCGTTTGTTGTATGAGATGGGTGTTAAAGATTGGGAATTGACTCTTTACCCTAACGAAGAAGAAGATGATGTGACAAGACTACGACGAGATGAGCAAGAAGTCAACATCGCACAGCGTATGCAACAACTCGGATTTCAAGCAGAACTCACAGAAGGCGCAGGTAGCGATATTCGTTTCACTTATTCAAAACCCGAACCTCAACCACAACAAGACCCTAACGCCGCAGGTGGCGGCGCACCTCCGATGCCACCTACCGGCAATCCACCGCCGGGTGGTATGCCACCTCCAATGCCGGGAGGCGGTATGCCAATGCCACCTCCACAACAAGGCTCACCTCCAATGGGCGGTGCGATGATGCCTCAAGGTGGCGGGGGGCTACCACCACAAGGCGGAGCGCCACCCGGAGGTCAAATTATGATGATGGAAAAAGGCGGTGTAGCAGGACTTGGTGAAGGGACAGGGCAACGCGATAATGGACCTGCACCTATTTCATCCGAAACGCATTTGAGTGGCGCGCCCTCATCTAAGAAGAACCAAAGAGGTTCGGAAAAGACTGTGACTGAACAGGCACTTGACGCAGTAGAAGCCGCAAAAGACCCTACAAGTAAGAACCAAGAAAGCGGATTTTGATAAGCGATACATTGAAAGGTCGCGCGGTAATGGCCTATTTATGAGCGACTCTCTCAACAAGATGGACCCGATGGTGCGCAAATTAGAAACGGCTATGGCCGAGTTCAAAGTTGCGCTATCAAATAATGACCTTGTATCAGCAGAACAGTTTTTGCGAAGTATTCAAACAACAAGCGATTACCTCGCTGATGATGTGACCGCTATTTACAAATCACAAAACGAAGTTAAGATTACAGGAATCAATGACCGATACGCGGGCGGTGTTCCTGTAATGCAGTTCAACAGTATCGAAAATGTCATTGCTAAAGGAGAATCGCGACCTTTGGGCTATGTTGGCCCGGATAGAATCGGTGGCGTTTTCAAGAAGCAAGGGCAGGTGTGAAACTTGCCCGATGAAGCAGACGCTATGCTTTTGATGAAAGCGCTTATTGGTAAAATGGAGGCTATGGATGCCGAGTTAGGTATGTTGCGAAAGCAAGTATCTAACCCTCAAGCGATGTTGCGAAAGTCGGGGTTTGTTAAAGCCGTCACTCCTGCGAGTGAAGATGTTTGGGGCGACCCTCTTCGTGGAGAGCGCGACAATGTTATTTCTAAAGCCGCAGAAGAAATTAGTGAATCTATGAACGGTATCTCTATGCCGTCTTCAAATGAAGAATGGCATGAAATGTCATGGGACGATATTCACGCAATGGCTAACACAGCCGCACAGGTAGAAGGTAGGAGAGTGGACCAATGAAACCAATGAAAGTCGAAGCAGGTGAAAATGCACCGGATTTAGAAGCGCTACTCAAAGAAGCAAAAGTGGTTGCAGATAAGTTTGACACCAAAGTAGGCAACTTGTTTCAAAATGTTACAGGTGTTGAGGCTGTCAAAACAGGCTATTACGATACCAACCAACGCCACATTGAAGCCGAAGATATTAAGCGAACAGAACCAAAGAAAGAAGAAGTCAACTTGGATGCTATGCAACATTCATCACACGACGATGCGTTGTCTGCACATGAAAACACAGCAGGGGACAAATCGGATAAAAATCCTCCGGGCGCATATACAATGACCGATTACTATTGAGGTGGTGGTCGTGTGTCTAAAGACAATCCTACACAATACCATACGCGCACAATAGACCTTTTTGTTAAATCGTATTTTGAAGGATATTCTGCGCTCAATGAAGCCGCAGATGTAATGTTTAGCGCAAACAATTTAGAAAATCATGGACTTTTTGTTCCATCTTTCATTCATCATATTGAGAATTACTTAGCAAAAGCCAAAATCGCGACAGTCACAAGCGGCGATTTACCCCGTAGAGAACAAGCCAACATTATCAACACGCGTAGTCAAGAGGTCACAAGGGGTCTAAAGCACCCCAAAGAAGCGATACTAATGTTTGACTTCGATGATTGGTATGATTGCTCACCTAATGGCAAAAACCCTAACCCCGAACGCAGAAGAGAACTCGCACAGCGTTTTTTGAGTTGGGATATACCAACAAAACCGCGTGAAGGTAGCGCACCCGACGCAGAAGAACATCCTTTCCGTCACTTAAATCTCACTCACTCTCAATCATCATTCGCCTCATCCAACTCTTCTACTCCGATGATGGTTCAAATGATTCAAACAATCTTTAACGGTAGAATGGATGGTGAACCTACGCGCAAACTCATGGATAGCGCTATGGCTGATATGGGTGTTAATCCAAGATTGGCTCAATCTCAAAACATGGGTAAGTGGTCTAATTCCGCTAACGAAGCAGGATATAACAAACAATTTGTAGACAACTTTCGCAAGTATAGGGATGAGTTCAACGATAAGTTCACATCATTAACCGTCAATGAAGATAGACTGAAAGCCATCATTAAAAACAGAAAAGAAAATGGCACATACAAAAGTGATGAGAACGCGCGTAATTTATTGGTGAACTCACAATTAAAGAATCACTTCTTTCAGCACAAAATATGGGAGTTGCGCGGAGTTCCCGATGATTACATTTGGGATAACCTGTATGGTGAAGGTGGAATAATAGAGCAAGAGAACACGAAGCGATTGAAGGCGAAGAGTGAGTCAAGAGATAGCGCTAAATACCGTTCGGGTTTTTGGATGATGTATTTCGGCATACCTCTTATTGACTATGAAGACAAGATAAAGTTCTCGGAATGGTTTTTAGATGGTGGAGGCCATATAGATGGCGTTAACTACGAAATGCCTAATCCTCGCTTTGATGATAAAGAAATCAATAGGATATTAGGACACAATGCAAGAGGGTTTCTCACAAGACATGTTTCCTCCTTTGCTAATGCGCTACATGGTGTCTATTCGGGTAATGTCGGCACATCCGGTTTCAACTCATTACCCGGAGGAACAGTCGGTCAAACGCGCGGTCAGCAAGATATGACGCGCAATAAAGACTTCAAACAGAAATTACTAAAAGTAGGGGCGGCAAATGAAAACATCCAAGATGATGATGTAATAGCGCTTATTGACGAAGCAGGTATTACGCGAGAGATGCAAAACGAAGTTCTTGCGAGTTTGCCTTCTTCTACCAATGAAGATGCTACGCTACTTGACGATGTAGGTGAGGGTGAAGATACTCCGAATTATCATACTGCGCTAAACGAACAAGATTTGAAACAAGTTATGCATCAATTTGCGCAAATCTATGGTAAGAAAGGTTCGACAGCAGACAATAAAGAGTTCTTGAATAATTCCAAACATACTTTCAAGTTGAAAGACCATTTCTTTGACCCCATGAAAGGTGTGCCGGAATTAGATAAGACACTTCTATACTACATGAGCCACGCTATCGGTAATCTACAAGGTGCGCATGGTGAAGAATGGTCACACTTTGACGATGCTGTGAACGAAGCATTCCCTTCTGTCTTTGTCACTCAAGAAGAGCCAATGATTGATGATGAAGAGCGCGAAAGAGTTCTACCTTCTGTGAAAAACACTGTTGACACTTTAGGTTCTTCTTACATGAAACCTTCTTTGTTTCAAGATGTGTTCCAATCCAAACCCGATGACCCCGCACACACTAACATCAAACAGGATTTGATTGCGGCTATGAGGCGCGCAGAAATGAGTGAGGGTGAACAGGATGAAAAGTTAGCAGAATATGAACAAGGTAAGCCTGTCAAAGTTCCATTCCCGCAAGGAGTTGGTGAAAAACAAACCGCTACGCAAGCAGAAGATGTTGACGAAGAAGAATACATGGAGGATAAATTACCTATGGGTGTTGCTGAATATGTTGGTGGTTATCAGCAAACATCATCCCCTGTCACAGCCGGACATGCCGGACTCATCACACCGCTACTATCGCATGATGAGAATCAAAGGAACCCCAATCACTTTTCAGCAGATTACAATCACCATTGGGTGAGAGATTTAGAAAACGAAAACCGACCAAGCGACAGCATCTTAGCAATGAGACATGCGCGACTTGAATCGGATAAAATAGGTGGAGTTTCTAAGAGTCGTGCGAAAAAAGGCGCAGACGGTGAAACATTAAGACGAGTTGGAGATTCAACATTCGGTCGAGATGTAAAAGGGGTTGAAAGACACAGCCCAAGTAAAGGTATAATCGGAAAAAAGAAACGAAGCCTTCATTCATCCGAAGTAACCAAAGATGAGGCATACAACCGTATGCTTATGATGCACACTTTACTCTTTCAAGCGCATCATGGTATTGACAATTATAGCGAAGAAGACCATTCATCACATCACGAAAAACAAACCATGCCACATACAGTCTACAAAACCAAACATCGCGACCCGTTAGGTAGAGGTGAAGATGCAGGTAAAACATATCAAAATGAATTACTTAGCGCTACTAAAGACGATAACCCATTCAATGCAAAAATAGCGGTCTATGACAAAGACGAATATGAGGCGGCAATAAAACGCTTTGAAGAAGACGGAGGCGTTCTTCGATTGCCGGACACTCTAAAAGATAACATTGGCAGTAGAAGAGAGTTAGAGCAAGAGTTGATGGCTACAAGTAGCGATGGTGGTAGTTTTCATCTATCATCAAACGGTTCAACTGTTTCGGAATTAGGTTTTGCTGAAAGGAACAGATTGCGTAATGATGTGATGCAGAAGCCTAACTTTACAGGGTATTACGGTGAAGGAAAGCAATACATTGTCGCGCCTAACCCTTTATCACATTATCAAGACGCGCTATCGGATTTGAGAAGATACGCAAGAATAGAACACAAACATGGACGCACAGAAAGCGCAGTTAATTTTGAAAAATTAGCAACTGAACAAGCACGACATGTTGTGGACGAAGTAGGTGAAATGCCTTCTATCACACAAGATGAATTGCGCAAAAATTACTTAGATGATGCACAAGAGATGCATGCTCAAGCAGTAGCGGCAAGTCAAATCATGAAGCCTTTATTGAAATGGGCCAACCCCGACATGTTTCAAACTCACACGCCTAAACTTGCGAATCAAGCGTGGGCTGATACCAAAATGCTCGCGCATCTATGCGAAACATGGATGAGAACACTAAACCCCGAAGAAAGAAAGAATTGGATAAAGAATGCAACAGTTCAGTCTTCGCGCGATGGCGCACAAAGCGAATCGGTTATGAATATCCTAAAGTCTCATTTTGAGAATCAAGGTATGAAACCTGCCGCTATTGAGTCACGCATTAAGAGAATGACAAAAGATGTGACTAAGCCGCTACAAAGGCAGACATGGCAAGGTGGCGACATTCGACGCAACATAGAGATGGGTGATGAGGATAAATCAGTCATGAGTATGATGCGAAGGTATGTCGATGGTGAATTGGACTCAAGCCATTACCCACTTCATGAGAAAAATGAATTAGTGAAGAAAATCTTTGATGAAGTAAGTCGCGTATTGCCTAAGAACGCTACACCTCAAGACTTTGCAGATGTTCTACATGCTCGATATATACCTCATCGCGCTAAAGGTCGCGAGAAAGACGAAGACGGTAAAATGATTGATACGGGTGGTCAAAATCTAATGCAAGAATTACCTATTGATTCAGTTAAGGAGTTTGGTTTAGGTGACGGTCAAAAGGCTTACAATTACAAATCGGCTAAAGGAGGACACCATCATGAAGCCGAACTCGATGAATATACGCCTTTGATGAGTGGCGGTGAAGGAATTAGAAGAAAGGGTGAGGGAACTAAGCCGGATTACTCTATGTATGCAGAAATACACGCGCTAAACAAAGTGTATCGCGCCCTGCTCAAGCAATCCAAAGGTAGCGCTAATGCTATCGAAGCAGTTCCGCATAAGACAGCACCTTTGAAGAAAGACACAAGCGATAAAGGATTTGAAAATCTAACAGAAAGATTTGGTAATTTCATTGAGCGTTTGAAAGGTGATGTAAAAGGTATCACTAACGAAGCAGGTAAAATCAACACACAGTTTGAGCCTGTTGGAACAGGCGGTATTGGTGTTAATGAAATACAATTACCTGCTGTTCACAGTTGCCCTAAAGCGAACAGAACTTTTGGTCATGTTATTCTACCTTCAAGAAGAATCGCTACACATGGATTGAGAGAGAACAGACTCATTGTTCACGACGATGAAGGTGATTATCATCAAGGTGAATCAAACATGAAGATGAGAATGGACCCTTACGCGCTTCGTGAGTTTCACCCGGAATTACCACCATACGATATATCAGCAGACGGGAATACGCTATTCCCACCTGTCGCTATGCAACCATCCGGTATTCCGGGTGAAAGTGTTAATAGCAACTTTCCTGTGTTTAGCGATATGGGGTCGGGTCAAATGTTAAACAGGTCCGACATTGAACTTCTTGATTCTTTAACTGATGATACACTGATTTACAAGAAAGATGGTCGCCCCGTTCCTGTCAAATCAATGCACAGAATCTTTGATTATAGCGACTTGAAACATCTACGCGGATTTAGCGGTGATTGGGTAGCGTCGCATATTCCTAAAGGTGAACCAATTATACTCCAAAAGAAAGGTAAGCGCGTTAAAGCGTATAATGCGGGTATGAAGTTGGTTGAATTGACCGACGATATAGATGATGAAATGGGTAAAGTCAACGAAAAAGACTTTGTTGTTCATGCAGTAATTGATGGAGATATGCTTTACTTCATCGACTTACTTGAGGCGGCAGATGAGAAAACTCACAACATGCCCGCTAAAGACCGAGTTAGGCATTTACGCGCACACTTTGAATCATCGGAACATATCAAAATGCCCGAACCGTATAACACAAAGCGCGCGGATGATGAAGGGTTAGAAGAAGCAATTCATCTATTACGCGAAGAATCTTCTTGCGATATACTGCTACGCGATGCATCGGCTACATACATGAGAGGGGAAATACGACACCCTAAGTGGGTTCTTTTGAGTAAAGAAAAGAAGATTGATGTGATTATTCTTGACCGTAAAGGAATGAATTATCGTATCGGTGTTGGGCCAATTATGCATCCCGAACATTACGGTTCGCGTTCAGTAGAGTTGAATGGTCAACACTACATGGATGTTGGTAGCGCTAAAGGCCCAAGAGGGTATGACAAAGGTGAATACATCTCCGTATTTTGCACAGGTGCTACAAAAGCAGGTGATGAGAATCCTACATACAAATTGCGCTCGGCAAGAGTTGACCGAGATGCGAACCCTCAAGCCGCAGATAGCGTTGAATCGTTAAGTTTGATGTGTAGCGATTCAAAGATACCTCATAAAGTTAGATTGAATAAAGGCGCTATACACATTTCATTCCCATCACTTGATGATGAAGTCATTTACAAAGTCGATAGAGAAGAAGGTGGGTGGATGCTTGAACCTCAAAACACTCTATGGGGTCATGGAGAAGATTACTTCATTAAATTGTCCGAAGATATGCGCCCTCATTGGTCGCCAATAGCGACTATACTTCTCAAGAAAGACCAAGAGAAGGCCGTCAATACTCCAAAGCGCTACAAGAGTAAAAAAGTTGACCCCGAAGCACCCGCAGGTCACACAAAGGAACGAAAAGAAATACTTCCAAAAGAAGAAGAGATTATCAAACAAGGTCTTGAACTCCTTGAGCGCGGTCTTGAGCGATTAAAGAAAGAGAAAATCACATACACAGGTGTAGAAGGTCTTGGAGTTGATTACGCAGATGCAGATGTTGAGTCCCCGCGAGGGCCAACTACAAACATGAACGATGATACGCTACCGGACTTTGACCCTGCATCGCGCGATTACAAAGAAAAACCCGCTAAAACTGACAAAAAAGAAAAGGTTATTCGCACTACTGCGGGCGAAGAAGCCATTACGGATAACAAAGGAAACATCACTATAACAAAACCGCGCGTTTGATATACTTGTAGCGCTTGAACAGGTCGATGGCAATTCTCGCACCTTCATCCACTTCACCCCTTGTTCTCAAGGGATTCGGTGATGATTTGGTTGTAGCGGGCTATGCTTCTGTCGAGATGGTTGACAAGCAAGGCGACCTTATTACTCGTAGCGCTTTGAAAGACGCATTTGGCGGATTCATGAAAGCAGAAGCATTCCGCAATGTGCAACTTGCACACTCTAACATTCAAGTAGGAACAGTTATTCCTTCTTATACAGATAGCAACGGTCGTGTTTGGAAATCCGAAGTGGATGACACAGGCATGTTTGTTGTTATTCAACTTCGCGGGGATATTGAAAAAGCCCGCGAAGTTGCATCCGAAATCCGTAAGGGCAACCTACGGTCGTTCTCAATAGGCGGTCAAGCCTTTGAGCGCGTCAACAAAAGCGACGCTACTCGCGGTGACTACCGTGAAATCCGTCGCATGGAACTCCATGAGGTGACGATTTGTGAGAAGGGTATTAACCCCGAAGCGCAATTTCGTATTCTAAAGGAGGACACAGGTGATACTATGACCGACCCAATGAGTGAATTACAAAATGTATTAGAGCGACTATCCAAGAAATTGGACGAAGAAGAGAAAGACGATGATAAGAAGGATAAAGAATCCAAAGACACCGGCTTCGACATGAAAGAAAAACCCGAAGGCGGAAACCCATTCAAACCAAGTCTTGACCTCGGAGACGAAGAGGAAGAGGAAGAGGAAGAGGATGATGAAGGTGAAGATTCAATGTATGGTGAAGATATGAAAGACATGAACAAAGCAGACGATATGATAACAATGGACTATCTTAATTGGCTTGAGCAAACAGCAAAGTCCGGCGGACATGATGTTGCAGACGCTCGCGCTCATTTTGATAGTGTGAACAAAGGATATGGACCGGGGCAATCCGGCTACGACCACCGCGGACAAGGTTCTCTTGAAGGCGCAGGTGAAGGCGAATCCTCAAAGCGACCTAAGCAGAATTGGGGTAGCGCTCCAAGCGGAAACAAGAATGTCATTAAGGGTGAAGATTTTATCATGCCCGAAAATGTTTCTCAATCCGATATTGAAGCGGCTTACGAAGTCTACAAGGCCGCATCCGTAGAACAACAATTCAAAGGCTCTCTCGGAGATTACTTCGCAGACCGCCTATCCAAAGAACAGCGAATTGCAAAGAATGAGAAAGCGCGAGCAAAGTTTGACTCCCGCAAACCTCTTCTTGAATTGCAAAAGGCTGTTGTTGCACTTGATGACCGCATCAACCGCGTTTCATCCGGTGGTGGAGAAACACTCACTAAGAGTGCTTCGACCACATCAATTACAATTCCCGATACTACGGAAATGGCTAATATGTCGTGGGACGATGTTCACCGAATGGCCGACAAAGCATTGAGGGGAGAGTGAAATATATGGCACGAAATTATGTAAGAACAGTTCAAGATATGGAAAGATACTACTACGGTGGTGCGGCTCAAACAGGCTACACCTACGGCGCAGGTGACATTCTCAAAGCAGATAGCCCAATGATGTCAACCACAGCCGGAACTTACCAAGCGGTCTACGGTCGTAAGGTTTGGTCACAGTTGAACCAAGAGTTCAACGCCTTCTCTATTCTACCGAAGAAGCCGTGGGAACGAAGTGGATGGCGTATTCTAACCGACCGCGCTGAAAGCGGAGTCACAGGCGGTATTGCAGAAAACGGAACGCTACCGGACACCAAGCGACCGGAGTTCCTTCATGTTGCCGCAAAGCCAAAGACCATCGCGCACACTTTTGACTTGTCCGAAGTGAGCATGTTCTTGTCCGACAAGGATGACGGTCTTGGAGATGTTCGCCAAGTTCTCAAAGAAGAAATGGGTAAGCATCACGCTGAAATGGTCAACAAGATGCTTCTTGTTGATGTTGACACTCCTGCCGGAAACAACTTTGAATCTCTCGACAGATTGGTTTCCGACCCGGATAAGATGACCACAGGAACAGGCCATGTAAGCGCTACCACTGACCACGACATGTATTCTATTACTCGCGACGGTAGCAAAGATTTCCATAGCGCAGAAGTAGATGTTGCGGCGGCTAACCGAAACCTATCGCTAAACCAACTTGATGGATTATTCCAACAGATTTGGACTCGCGGTGGTAATCCAAAGGTTATGCTAACAGGATATGATACGCTTATGCGCGCTCAACAACTGTTGCAATCTCAACAGCGATTCATGGACTCCAAGAGAATCACTCCTACATACTCCGGTGTGAAGGGTGTTCCGGGTATTGAAGCAGGATTTATCGTTGCTACATACAACGGAGTTCCTATTATCCCAACAAAGGATATGCCGGATGAAGGTGCAAGTTCACTATCTCGTATCTATTACCTTGATACTGATTACTTGTGGTTCCAAACTGCAATTCCTACACAATACTTTGAATCCGGTATCGAAACCGGCGACCCATTCGCGATTAACAGGCTCGGCCAAGAAGGGCTTTACCGAACTATGGGTGAACTATGGGGTAGTTTCTTTGGTGCAAGCGGTTCAATTCGTGACCTACAATGAAGGAGATGATGAAAGATGGTAGATACAACAACAAAAACAGAAAATGGACTTAGCATTAAAGTAGCCGACAGCGATTTTACGCTCGTTGACATTCTTGCTGATATTGACTTGAGACAAGGAACACCTGTCGATGAAACAACATGGCTCGGTGCGTCTTATCCGGGTGATGGAGCGTTGACTGATTCATTTGGTCCTCAACAAACAGACCGAGCAAACAACGGAGGCCCACGATTGGTCACTTTTACAGTGAATGTCGTTCAAGCGGCAACCGTTGAACCTCTATTGTTTTCAGCCGGTGCTTCAAAGATTCTCGGAATTATCGGGTATGCTTCGGCAACAGCCGCGAAAGATGTGACAATCACAATGACCAACACAGGTAAAGTAGGTGCAGATGCAGCAACCGCGCCTCTTGCAACAGGTGGAGCATTGCCTTGTCTAATCATTGATTCCGAAGTAGCGAATCAAGTAGTGCAAGTGACTGTTCTATTGCTCGGTGCATGAGGTGATTCCTTTTGCCGACTGTAATTTACAAAGGTCCGCACAAAGCGGGTCGTAATATGGGTCGCTTAGGGTTTTGGACTTGGGGCAAGGCAGAAAGCAAAACGCAAGAATGGGTTGACCATTATGCGAAAAGTCTTGTTGGTGATTTCTTAGTAGACGGTGTGCTTTTCGCGCTACCTGTTGCTAAAGAAGACGAAGGTAATGACGGTATTCCCGACATGAAGTGGACTAAGGGTGACATTATGACTTGGATGGACGATAGCGGCGTAGAATACGGCGCATTGAACACCAAAGCAAAGTTGCTCGCTAAAGTCGAAGCACACCTTAACCCACCCGAAGATACCGAAGACTCTATGAGCGAAGGCGATATGGATAACACAACAGGAGATGAAGAATAATGGCATTTACAAGCGATAACAGACCACACACATTAGGAGACTTATTGGTAATTACCGGAACAGTCGCAAATGGTGACACAAGCACAGACCTTAGCGCATTTATGAGTGAGATTTTATTCGCTCAAGTATGCGCTATCAAAGGCGGTGCAGGACCAAACGCTACAACCTCTATCAATGGAACTACTGTGGTTCACGCCGACCCCGGTGTGGCCGCAGGTGGAAAATTGTTTGCAATCGGTAAGAGATAAGGTGATTCACCTTGCCTTCTGTCACAGTTCATGAGTTCACACCTAACGAGGCTTGTGAAACGGTTAACACCGTTGCCGGTGGCATCGCTAAGGTGTTGAATGATACCGCCGCGGGAATGGTTGCAATAACAGCATATCAATGTCAAGGGAACATCTATGTGGTAGCCGTTCATGGATGACGGTGATAGCATGACGGGATTAACACCACAAGACATTCACAGAATGGCTAAGCAAGGTTGGTCACAAGACGAAGGCGACCGTGTTGACCCTAATCAACGAGATAAACTCAAAGGCGTTATCAAAAAGCAGAACATTCGTTCGCGCAACATCCGTGATGTGTTAAACATCGGTAGCGGAACTCGTTGTCGCCATTGCGGTATGCTTCACTTTTGTTATCTTGAGCGCTGTGGTTCGTGTCAAAAACCAATGGAATATAATCTTGGTAAGGTTGAGAAGGTGATTTAATGAGTTGGATTTTAATTCTCAAAAACGACCCTGCTGAAATTGGCAGAATGCTTGCACAACAACAAGCGGAGCGAGAGCGAAAACAACAAGAAGATGCACGACGCATTGAGCAAGAATATGCGCCTCATTTTGAAGAGTTGAAAAGACTTGTAGCGGAGAAGAGAGCAGAAGCAGATAGGTTAGAAGCCCAACTACAAGCAGAAAAGGCGAAGCGGGGGCAACAATAGATGCCAACTGTATTTCAAACAGGAGAGCGAGCATCAAGACCACTTGACCCTACGCGCTTATACTATACATCAGCACAAAAGGTAGCAGACATTTTACAGATACCGCTACCCGACCCCGTTTATCTTGTGAGTGATTCTAACACAGGCGCTACAACTGCTACTATTACGGCAAACGATTACAGACACACCGGCTTTGAAATTGGTGATAAAATTGAAATCGCGAGTAATAGTGAAATGGGAGAAGAACTCACTATAACCGACATTAACCGTGATGGTAGTAATGTCGTCATAACATGGGTTGGTGGAACAACGGGTGATTACGACATAGCAGACGAAGCGTATATTCAACCGCTACAATCATTCACAAATGGTAGGCGTAAAGGCATCACAAAGAAACAAGTTGAAACATTGATTCAACGAACTCAAGACAAAATAGACAACCTTACAAACAATTCATGGCGACCTATGCTACAAACAGCAGAATATGTCAATTTCGATACTTACAAGCCTTACCGACGACGATATTATACGGATTATGTCGGTTCTGTTCCTCTTTACTTTCGCAATGTTCAGCAAATTATGAGACTTGAAGTATGGCAAGGGCATGAGTATCGCGAGATTGCTTGCGCAGAAGTGCGTTTGAAAGTTATCGACTTCACTAAACTAACAGCAGATACCGACAAAGTGTATCTTTGCCCCGGTGGTGGCGGTATCGCTACTCTCACAGCGGGGACTACCAAATCAAAGTTCAATGCTCAATTTGATAATGTCACAACCGCGCAACAATTGTCCGACCTTATCAACAAAGATTTGAGACGCGGTAAAACTTCAACTTTATTCTCTCCATCATTTTCTCTTGAAGACGCAGAAGCAGACGAGGGTTCAGTTGTTGCTAATGTGCATCATGAGTTTATGTCATCCGCAAACGCAGACTACGGTGGAGGCCAAATCAAAATTACAAGCATGCGTCGTGGTGACGCAGGAGAAACCGCTACTATCGCTATAACAGACGAAGACGGCATCTCATGCACAGGCGCTAACAAGTTTGTAGGAACGGTAGTATCTTCAACCGCTACTGAAATAACTCTTACTGACGCGTCACCATTTGCTGATTATGGTCTTATTAAAATTGGTTCGGCTATTGGATATTACACAAGCAAAACAGGTAATGTTCTAAACGGCGTTGCTGACCTCACAGGCGATATAAGCGCGGCGGCAACAAATGGTGCTTCTGTAAATCAAACTCGATTCAGCATTGATTATGTTGGAGGTTCAACAGGTGACGAAGCGCGTTTGCGAGATTGGTGGGCTGACTATGATTTAGGTATCATTTACTTCAATAACACTTATCCTTACTTCTCATGGAACGCTGTCAAAGTTTCCTATGTGTATGGAGAGCGCTATGTGGAGAAAGCCATCGAGGATATTTGCACTAAACTTGTAGCGATGGATTTGATTCTATCCGACGACCGTAGCGTTCTACTGCCCGAAGGAACACAGAATGTTGATTTAGGTTCAAAATACCAACTCCTAAAGGCTCAAGTAGCGGAAACCTTACCGCGATATGTTGAGGTGATGACGCTTGAGTGAGTTGTATGATAAAGATGCTATGCTCAAGCAGTTGGCAGTTCCTCTACGAGAAGTAAGAAAAATGTCAATATACGGCAACGAAGGTCGTATTTTTCTCATAGCGACGGCAGATGCTATGGGGTATGAGGTTGATAGAGAAGGCAATATACTGCTTGAAAATGGGTCTAAAATGGATTCAAAACATCCCGATTACAATTCAATTATAGAGGCCGCTATGAAGCAAGCGGCTAACGAAAGTTCTATTGGGAGGGACATTTGATGGGTCTTGAATCAATAGAACTTATCAAAAAATTATTTGATGATGGTTGGAATCGCGGTAATACATCGCAAAGGAAACCAACCATTCAAGACATAACCACTGTTGAACCGGGTGGTAAGCGTCTTGATTTATCCCGTTCGGACGCTATCGTTCTATACGAAACGGCGCATAATGAAGAGCAACCCGAAGTGTTTTACGACTTCGTTCACACGCGTATAAATGTGACAGTTGATGCTCGGACTATGGAGGGGCGCGCACAGTTGTCTAAGATAGAAGATGAGATTCGGCGTATCGTTCACGCGAACAGAAAAGGCGATGCGGCTAATTTTGACCGATTACTCTATAAAACACGAACTGACCTTTCGGACCGAACGAAGCGGTTGCATCGCATGACATTCCAAGTTGAGATAGTAATTTTCAGCGAACTAATAGCATAAAAATAATGAGGGAAACAAGATGGTATCGACAGTCTATAAAGGAGATTTAGCAGAAATAACATTCGGACATGAATGCGGAGTAGCGCTTAAACACGGCGCATTTGGTGGTGGTGTCGTAGCGACACTAACCACTTCTCCTACAACTGCGGGTTCGGGTTATTCTGTCGCCACGGTCGCTACAACCGGCGGTAGCGGTGATGGTGACGCGACAGTTGCTATTGCCTCAATTGCAAACGGCGTGATAACTGCTTCGGGGGTAGATGACGCAGGTGCAAGTTATGTAGCGAGTAATGCGGTCACTCAAAGCGCGACAACAGGTAGCGGAACAGGTTTAGCAATTACTATCAATACTGTTTCCGGCACAGGTGGTGTTCTAACATATACTGTCACCGCAGGTGGCGCTACACACGCAGTAAGCGATGTAGTCACTATGACAGGTGGAGCAGGGTCGGGTTTCAAAGTTGTAGTCACGGCTGTTGCTAATGGCGCTATTACTGCTCTTACAGCATCGCCCCCTGCCGGTGGTAAAGGGTATGTTATTGGAGATGTTTTGACTCTTGGAACAGGAACAGGCGGAACAGCAACCGTAGCAACTCTTACAGCAGGTGGTTTGCTATTCACAAAAACAACTAACGCAAACAACCCCGATTGCACAGATATTACATTCACACAAGCAACAAGCGGAATGTTCGACGCAGGTGGTAATCTCAAATATCCTGCGGGAATGCTTGTTGGTTCTCAACTTCGCGTAAGAGGTTCAACCACACATTATGTCGGTGATGATTACGCTACAACAGGTAATACATACAATATCGTAGCCAACTCCGGCGCGGTAATCACAGTCACTCCAAAGATGAAATCGAATGGTGCATCGAATAATAATGACGAAATACTCATTGACACAATCGGAACACCTACAATGGACACAGGAATGACTTACAACACAAGCGCTAAACTATCCGATGAGTCCGTTCTCACAGACCAATTCGTAGGTCTTGCCGCTACGGTATCGCTACCGGAAACCAAAGTCGAAATCCGTCGAAGCCATGTTATTGGTCTTGGTCGTGATGTTGTCATCCAAGAACCTCAAAGCATGAAGAACGAAGGTGGCGCTATCGAAACCATGATGAACAGCGCTCGTTGGTTATACTATGCTCTCGGCGCGCAAGTTGTTGATGAACCATCTACTGTTAAATCAACTATTACAGTTGGTGGCGAACTACCTATTGCCGCAGGTGATACTTACTTTGAATACACAGGTAGTATATCCGGCGAGCCTGTCGCGGGAGAATACTTACTCATTGTTGATGGAACAGCAGTTGAGTTCCCAACAGACCGAGCAGTAGCCGCAGATAATAAGAAGTGGGGTAGCGCTAATGGACTTGGTGTTGATATGCAGAACGCCGAGCGCAATGAAATCCGCCGTGTCATTTTGCATGATGCTGTTGGTAAGCGAATCTATGTTGATGAGCCATTCACCTTCGACCACGCTGTTGCAAACATGGCGCAGAAAGTTTGTGCTTACGCAGATGATGATACAACCGGCTCTCCTAACTTCAACACTACTGCGGGTTCTTATGGAGAAATCCAAAACCGAATGTCGCGGTTGATTTTTCAAGGACCAACCGTTCCTTCATTCACTCTTGAGTCAAGTATGCGAACGCGCAACACCGGCTCTTTCAATGCAAGCGCAACAGGTAGCGAAGCCGCACCGGGTTCAGCATCCGATAACAAACAACTAACTCGTATTTGGCGAGGATGCAAAGTAAAGGACTTTTCACTTGCCGCAGACGCGGATGCAGAAGTCAAACTGTCAATTAACTTTGATGCGCTATATTGCTACACAGATACAGGCCGTCTTGAAGACGAAACCCCTGCTAACAAAGGTGACAGATACAGCACTCATCGAATGTTTGAGAACATCGCTAACGGTAAAGCAGAACGAAAGAAGGCAGGTATCGCACCAAACACCGAGAAACCTTACTTCTTTTACAACGGACAGATTAGCGCTTTCGGTGTTAACCTCGCGCAAATTACAAACTTTGCACTTACAGGAAACAACAATATCGAGAACCTTTTGACTGTTCGCGGGTCTTCGTTTAGAGAATCAAGGAACTCACTTGGTCAATCACTTGAGCAAGTTCCATTTGGCGGTTCGCGCAATCCAAACCTTACTATTGAGAAACAAGTTGAGTATGAAATGAAAATGTCAATCATTGTTTCCGACCCGCTACTATGGCACGAATACAGAACCAACCGTAGTCACGGTCACACAGAACCAATCACACTTACTCTTACTAAGGCAGGTGTGGGTGCTAACCGCGAAGAAGTTATCATCGTTGTCGATGATTACATCATCAGCGAAGCACCGCTACCAATCCCCGAAGATAAGGGTGTAATCAAGAGCGAGATGACAATCATGCCAAAGCATGTTCGTGTCATTTCACACGACGCATTTTTAGGACTGTGATATAATGAATACAATGAATATAGCATGGACTGTATTAAAACAGAATGTAGCGACTACACACACTCAATATGGTAGCGGTATGACGGAAATTAAACCTCACCCTGCGGCGGTGTCATATGCTCAAAGGTCGGGTTATCAGCCGGACGGTAGGGTTTATCCTAATGTGAACGACGCAGGTGTTAAATCGAACACATCAACTCAACAAACACCCAACGCAGAACACCCTATGGATGGCAACGCACAAGGAGCGCTACCGGGGCGTAAGATTGAACTTATGCCAAGACCAAAAGCACCGACTAACAGCGAACCAAATTATCAAAACATGGGTATCAGCCCCAAAACAGGCAGACAGATGGAGCGAGAATCGTATGATATGGATTACAACAGCGAAGGAAGAAAATATAATTCAGCAAACAGCGCTAAGGTAACGGCGGCACACAACACTAAACAAGGACGAGTGGGGCGACGAGACGCGGGCGGACACTACCGCGGCCCGGAAGGACAAGAACACGCGGATAAGATATTAGGTCCTGTTGGTAGCGCTAACCCAAGAAATAATTTAGAGCAAATGCAAGGCGACTTAGACCAATTTGACCGAATGCCTCAAAATGAAAAAGAGGCTCGCGCTCTTAAAAACAGCAGAATGAATCAAAGACATGTTCAACCAAGTTCATCTCACAGGCAAAGATTAGGAACAGAAGTTCACGATAAGGACGGTAGACGAAACCCAAATGCCCCTGTGCGAGATTTCAACAAACCACAAGAAACCCAAAACCTTGTCGCAACAGGCTATCCTATGGCAATGAATCATGCATGGTCCATCGTTAAACAGAAAGCAAAGTGTTGTCCTAAGTGTGAGCCTAAAGGCTCAACATGCGAGAAAGAAGGGTGTAATTCATGAAAGACTCATGTTGTTGCGGCGCTACTAAAAAGAACCCATGCGCGTGTATGAAGAAAGATGTAATGAATTGTTCAAGCAAAGAACCTAAATGTCCTTGCTACAAAGACAAAGACAATATGAAAAAATCATTCAATATCGCATGGGATAACTTAAAAGAATTGCATTGGTAGGCGTGATTACATGAGAGAAAGTATGCATTTAGGCGGAGCGCGAACCCGAAGATGGGTTGCTGTTGAGAAAAACGCATATGTTGCAGAACCTCTTGAAGAAGAAATCGTTGAAGAAGAAGTCTTCAATCCCGAAGCCGCTATGACAGACGGCAATCCATTTCCCGAAAAAGTAGTTGAAGAAACTACACCTCTTGAAGAAGAAGGTCCGACCGATTACAATCCCCTAACAGTTGAAGAACTACGCGCACTTTGTCGTGCGCGCAATTTAGCAGTTGGTGGTAAAAAGGCGGAATTAGTTGCCCGTCTATTGGACGCAGATGCCCCCTCGCAAGAGGCAGTTGAAGTGACCGAAGATGCCCCCTCGCAAGAGGCAGTATCAAGCGATGAAACAGGAAGTGTAAGTAATGAATCCGAAACAGAAACAGAAACAGCCGACACAGTTGGTTGATAGCGCATTAAGCCTATTGGTAAATACAACAGCGAAAGAACATATGATTGGCGTAGACCCCAACAATCCCGATATTGGATTGAAGGTGTGGATTCGCGAATTGTCCTTTATGCAGATGCAGAATGCCATCAAGACTTTTTTGAATATCACCGCACAAGGCGGAGTTGATATTGACCTTGCCGCTTATTGGAAACACATGTTCGCGGAGTGCGTTGAGAAAACTGAACCACGACTGACACCTACTCAAATGATGCAACTACAACCATATGTTGCTCAACAAATTACCGCGCTATTACCACAACCACAGGATTTGATTAACAACCCTTTGAGCGATGGGGACAACGAATAGACACAGTTTATTCGTTTATGAAGGCCCCGTCACACAAACCCGAAGAACTCGACATTGAGATTTACATGAACTCTTCTGCGTATTTTGTAGCGAAACATTACGGATTACGCTTAGGCGATGTGTGGGACATGTCGCTACATGAGTTTGAAGAATCTCTCGCATTCGCGTCTGCGGCTGAAAGAATTAAAGCAGAAGAAATGGAAAAGGCAACCAATGACTCTAAGGGTAAAATGAGCGTAGCAGGAACAGACGCGGGAACACCTATGCCATTTAGCGATTAAGGAGTGAAATAAATGACTGATGTTGCTAAACTATCCAAAGACTTCAATGATTTGAAAACAGCACTACAAGAGTTGGGGGTTGTTGGAAACGCTTACGGTAAAACCGCAGGTATAATGGAGAAGCAACAAGGCAAACTAAAAGCCGCTTTCAACAAAAATCCTATCGTGCAGGTAGGTAAATCATTCATGGGGTTAGGTAAGCAGGTTAAAATCTTCAATAAATTACAAACTCAATCAACACAACTCACAGAAGAGCAGAAAGCAGAAGTCGAAAAGAATGCGACAGGTTTGACCAAGTGGATGGTGACAATAGTAGGCGCTACCGCTTATGGGAAAATGATGAATAAGATGGTTGAGAATCAAGTGTCGCTATGGCGAAGATTAACAATGAACATATTTGCTATTCTTTCTATATTCTTACTTGTTGGATTTGCTATCGCGGCAGTATCAGTCGCGTTTCAAGGTGCTGAAACACCATTGTTAGATTACACGGAGGGCATACCTGTTCTTGATGAGGCGCTGAAAGGTCTTATCATGGCTATGACAGGCGAAGGCGAAGGCGGTTTGTATGGTGCAATCAACCTTGTAGTGGCCGCGATGGTTTTAGCGCTCCCTGTCATGTTTTTGTTTGGGTTCCAAGCCGGACTGATTTCGGGTTCGCTTTTGCTCATGGTAGGTGCATACCAACTCGTCAAGAAAGAAACAGGTAGCACAACTGCCGCATTCGCGGCGGCGGCGGCGGTGGTATTAACACT
>Ga0209535_1000195_pt1 | contig 40945 bp, 57 predicted proteins | sample LinPmetageLP28_FD_184041 | JGI IMG/M metagenome (GOLD analysis project Ga0209535, IMG submission 184041) | Marine viral communities from the Pacific Ocean - LP-28 (SPAdes) (version 2) | ecosystem: Environmental > Aquatic > Marine > Oceanic | place: Pacific Ocean | collected 2009-08-22
AGGAGAAAGGTTATCCTTTGCTTCTAAATCAGAAATTTTTTGATAATTAGCCTCTAAACTAGCTTGATTAGAAGTGAAGTTTTTAATAAAAGCAGCTCTTTTGCCCTGTGGCATAGCTTTCGCTAACGTAGCTATTTCGTTTTTACTTAACAATATACTAGGGTCGGCTTGTTGTTTTACCGCCATTTCTGCTGCTTTTGTTATTTCAGGATCGCCGTAGTCTCCTTTTGTGTAGTCTTTTTTTTCAGGTTCCGCAGGAAAAAAAGACTGATTGCCTTCTCCTTCTTTGCTTACAGCCTCTCTTGCTGCAGCTGCTCCTGTTATATCTTCGGCTTCTAGTCCGTCATCCATGTTAGCAATTGCTTCTTTTTCTTCAGGGGGTCTATTTTTATTTATTATTTGAATAATTTCTCCCATACCATTTGAAGTTTGTTCTGGATCATCCACATTTTCATCACCTAACAATTTTCCAGCTGCACCATATGCTTGATCAAATTGGGTATCTAATTGGTTACCTATAGTTTTTCCTACTGCTCTTCCAGTAAGGCCGCCCCTTTGCAATAAATTTTCAGATTGAGCTTCATAAAAAGCGACTAACTCCTCTTTAGTTAAAGTCACCGGCGCGTCATCTGGATCGCCACTTCGTCTCCCTGTTACGGGTTTTATTTTTCCCCTATGGTCTCTAATGTTAAATGTATAAGTACCATCTTTATTTTTAGTAGGGGCTAACAAAGTTCCGCGTTGTTTAGTTCCAAATTGATCTTTAAATTGATTTGCAACAGAAGCGGTGTTTAAAAAATTAACATACTGACTGGCTATATTTGGGTCATGCATAGCAGATAAACCGCTTGTTTTATTTAAACGCCCTGAAGGGTCAAATATTTTTTCGTTGTTATGTAGTTCACTTATGGTGTCAGAAATTTTATTTTTGTTAACATCCATACGGGCTTGATCAGCTTTTGCTCTATTGTAATTAGATGTGTTTCTTGCACCAATTTGATTTGTGTAAGCTGCTAAAAAATCACCAAATTTACTTGCCATAATCTATACCTAAATTGCAAACGCTAGAATAGCTGCACTTGCTAATGAACTACCCATCCCAACCATGTTAGAAGTATGTTGTGCTTTTGCATTTTTATATGCTGCGGCTTTTGATGCAGCGTTTGCAGAAGCAGTGCCTAACCCCTCGATTGAAGACCTATTTACGCCCTGTCCTATATTAATTAAGTCTGCTAGCGTGCGTTGGTTAATATCTTTTTGTGCAATACGCGCAGTGTTTAAACCACCAGCTAAGCCAAGTTGACCCTGTCTTTGATTAGCAACTTGTTGTTGTTGTCTTTGAGCAACACTTAATCCAGCCCCGCCGTAACGAGAGATGTTTCTTTCTTGTACACCCCTTGCAATTTCTGTTTGTTTAGCTGCGTCTTCCGGTGCTCTATCTACTAAAGAAGTATCATTTCTAGCTTCAATTAATTCTTTTTCAAACCCACTAAAATCTTGAAGATAACTTTCGTAATCTTGTCTTGTTATATTAGCAAAAGTTTTTTCTGGGTCATCTACACTTGGCAAAGTAGAAGTTGAAAAACTTCTAGTTTGGGCCATATTACTTTGATAGTCTTGTAAAGCCATTAATAACCACTCCCGCCACCGCTTGAAACCTCTGGTCCCTTTCCTGTAGTATCAATTGACCCATCATTGGGTTTAAATAGTCTACTAAAAAACCCAGGTTTATTTAAATCAGAAGCTCCACTATAACTACTTAAGTTATCTTGGCCTTGTGCTATTAATGCACTTCCAATTTGTTCAGCAGCATTAAATTTAGCTTGTCTAACCATTTGTTTAGATTTTGCAGCTTGTAAATCTTTTGTGTTCTGTATTCTTGATGCTTGTGCTAATCCAGACATAGCTTCGCCGGCTTGCCCACGTGCGGTTCCCAAAACCCCAGTTTGTTGTTTTCTAGAAGCTGCTAACCCTTGCGCACTTGCAGCGGCCATTTGTCCAACTGCGGCTGATGCTAAATCAGCGGCTTGGTCTACAGACTTAGTGCCAGCTAAAGACGGGCCTTGGCCTGTTAAAGACTGCATAGTATCAGCACCTGCAACTCCACGAGCTACTCCGCCTAAATCTTCTTGCATAGACTGATCACGCATCTCCCTAAGCAAGGGTGCGTAATTTTCATTAAAGTAATTTTTTTCTGCTTGCGCTACAGAAGCTTGTGTTTTTTCTGCTTCGCTTGCTTTGTACTCTGATGCTTTTGGTTTACTACTCATACTTCTTTTTTATAAACATAACTTGTTAACTTAAATCCATTAGCAGTTGCAGTCTTTGCCCATCCTGGGCGACTTGTGTGAAACTCAATAACCTTCACATTTTTTTCTAAAGCTAGTTTGTCTAAAAAACTAAAACCAGCTTTAACATAATTATACTCTGGTTTTTGGTAAGTTGCCCATACAAAAAGCGTAGGTTCTCCACTAGGATCAGCTATAAAAGAACATACTACAAATCCAATATACTCATCTTCTTTGTAAAACATATACAAAGTTGCGCTGCTATTGCGCAACGCTAAATATACATCTGCTGGTATCCAGTCTGAGTAGCTTTTATTTCTTATAACCTGTAAATCAGGTTCTATTGTTGTATATGCATACCCAATTTCATCTACTGGTATTTCTTCAATAGAGATGCCATTAATAGTCAATCTCTGAACCATATCTCTTATATCGTTTACGAGGAGACATTCCTGCTCCTTTATATTTTACAACTCTACGTACTCCTAAATCTCCGCCCCTAGCTTTTAACTCAGCTTGTATAATTTCTTGATTAAATAAACTTAAATAATCTGCTGCCGCTTGTGGGTCAGTCCAATCTTTTGCCGGTATTCTAAGCAATCTATATAAAGTTCCATAGACAATCCCATCTCGATAACTGTTAGAAAAAGTTGTATCAATATTACTAGTTGTTCTGCTTGGTTTTAAAGCAACAGCTAGCAAAAGGCCATTATTAATAGCACTTCCAGGAATTGGAACTACCCAGAAGGTGTTAGGTGTTTTTTGTAGATACACTTGTGGGAGAGCTGTTTTATCTCTCCAATCGGGATAATTTAATTCTAAACTTCTTGGGCTAATAGGATCTAAGTCGTCGCCATCATAGGTCATCCACAATATCTGATGCACATCTGTGCCGGAAGGTTGATCAAATTCATATTCGAACACGCCTGTAATAGTTGTAATAGGATCTAAATCATATACATAAGCTTTTGACCTTTCTGCAAACTCTATACAAGCGGACCGTAAAGTAGACTCAATTAAAGAGTCCGGACAATTAGGAACATAAGGAAGTATGTCTTTTACTAAAGAATTAAAAGAGGCCATTTTATACTCCTACTCCTTGAACAGGTAGTGGTGCAGTGTTTTGTCCATTCCTGTCAAAATTTGGGTTTACTAAATTTTTAGAGTTTATGCCAGTAGATACACTATTTAAAAACAATTGATAATGTTGGCTGGCTCTTTGTGCATTTCCAGCGAATTCAGCATCTTTTAAATAACATCTGTATAGAACATAGTCTATAAGAGCATTACCATAAATGTCATCCATTCCGATAGTACTACTAGTAGAACTTAAGTCTGTAGGAACATCAGAATAAACAATTTCTATGTAAGCATTAACCCCAGATTTAACTCCTGGGTATACATAAAACTTTTTAGGGTCATCCGGATCAAAAATATAATGTTTTATTACAGTGCCATGCGCAGCATCTCCTGTAACAGTTGGGTTATGCCAGTCAGGTTCTATTGAATTTAAAATATCTGAATCTACTAATCTAATAGCCCTGCCACCAGTTGCGCCATCTTGATTGCTAGACATATTGCGAACTACTTTAATTAACGTTAAACCAGGAACAGTTTGTTCTGTACCAGTAGCAAGTGAATTGTTCACATGTTTTGCTGTTGCTTCTGGTTTAAAATTAACTACTTCTCTTTGTGCATCATTAATATAACGAAGCAACTCAGCTGAAGTCCAACGAACGCCTGTAGTATCTTGCAGGCTGTCCTGAATTCTAGATATTAAATTTGCGCCCGTTAGTGTGCTCATTATTTTTTAGTCGTTTTCTTTACCACTTTTTTCTTTGGGGTTGGCTTCACTGGTTCTTCAACCGGAGTGGGTTCAACTATTACACCCTCAGAAATTTCAAGCTCTTCATTAATTGGAGAGCCAATTTTTTTGTTCTTAATATCATTAGGTTTATGTTCTGTGCAACCTTCTTGCAAGCAGAGGTAACCTAAATCGTCTCCAACTTCTTTCGGTACGCCAGCTTCCAGTCTGATTGATGCGCCCCAGGTTGTTGAAATGTACCTATCTATATCTGATATTACTATCATAATTTACTCCTTTAAAAAGGGGTGGCCCAACATGAGCCACCCACAAAAGCATACTTAGTATGCAACATCCAATCTAATGACACCAAAGTCTTCAACGCCACTGTTGTAGTCGCTGTTGAACTTAGGCTTCTTAAGACCAAAGATTTTACCAATGGAGATACCATTTTGGTTACCGTAGTCGAAAGTATCTTCAACTATTTGTGGTAAACCAATATCTGCCATAGCAAGAGCTTGAGCTCCACAGAATAAACAAGCAGAGCCATTGATGTTAGCATCAGCACCCCATTTGTATCCATTAGAACCGGCGTTAGCAGAAGCTCCAGAAGTTGCATTCTCTGTATTGAATACATGTCTGAACTCATGAACCATAACACCATCAACCATTAGACTTGAAGAACCTGAGAACAAGCTTGAGCTTGGTCCTCTGACTCCAGCATTTCTGACGTTAGCCAAGAAATCTGAATCAAGTTTAAGGTCAGCCATTACTTGAGGTGATACAAATAAATGGTATACCTCATCTCCACCTGCGCCTCTTACTCCACGAATGTAGTTGTCTTTAGCAAAAGCTTTAAGAGCAACAATACACTCGTAAGTGATAGTGTCAGCAGCTGCAACTGCAGTTACGTCACCAGCAACAAGTTTACTAGTAGCATCCCATCTTCTATGTCTGTTAGAAGTCGGGGCTGTTACGTCTCCACCAAAAACCATGTCGCCAAGATTTTGTCCTGAATTCAGAACTGGTCTTAAAGCACCACTGTTTTTGAGGGTGTAAGAAATACCAGAAAGCGTTAAGAACGCTAATTGGTCAATACGATCTGCCATTGCGTAAGCAAGTGCGTCACGTGAGTTCTCACGGAAATTAACAACTGATTTTTGATCAGCAAGACGACCTGAAAGTCTGTTTGCAAATCTTAATTGATCGAGTTGTACAACAATGTCGTAGGCTCTTAAAGTCTCTTCATTACCTTCTAAAGTGTTGTCTCCAATGATACCGTCACCAGACATATCGGCAAGAAGAGTTAAAACCGCTCTTGCTCCTTTTTCTGATTGAGTAAGTTCAGATATTCTCTGAACCATTGCATTAGATCCGCTACCTGCGAATTGGTTAATGAAAGACATATTCCTAGCGACACGCCAAAAATCACGAGACCAGATCGTTAATTGTTCGCTGGTCAACGCGCTAAAGTTTGTGTTAGCCATTGGGCTATCCTCCAAATAAAATTAAAATAACCAGCCGACTTATTGGAGCGGCTCATTGCCCGTATACCCTTTTTCGTTGGGAAACGTTCTCATAATTTTACGAACATGACGTCGACCAGTTTTACGCCATGATAGGCGAATACGTTTTTTTACCGTAACGACTCGTGCTAGATATCGGACTAGCGACCGAATACTTATATCTTATACTAAGCCTTAACCAAAGTCACCACGCATTCTGCGAAGTGTTTCAGCAGGAAGAGCATCAAACTCTTCACTTGATAATAAAGATAAATCAACTTTTTTCTCGCCTTTTGAATTTGCTCCCTCTCCTTTCATAGCAGGGGGTTGTGATTCTGCGGCTTGTAATTTTTTACTTACAGTAGAAGCTTGTTTTTTTTGTTGTAAAACAGGATCTGATTTTGTTTCAGGTGCTGCTTTTAACAATTCAGGCTTTTTAACTGCTAAAGTGTATTCTGTTGCTTTTGCTAACGCATCGGCAGCAGTATAACCCTGTACAGTAAACGCATCCCGAAGATCTATAACCTCAGCTTGTAAATCAGCATCAAAATCAGCACTATTTTCATTTAAAATAGGAAAAGTAGCTTCAATTTCGGCTGCTTTAGCTTGCAATTCAGTCATTTCTTGACTTTGTTGCACTGTTTGGCCCATTTTTGCTTGTACTTCGAACATAAACTGTTCTTTTTCAGCATTTCTTATCTCACTTCGTAGCGCAACAGCTTTTTCTGTCTCACCATTAAGCACTAAATCTTGATATTCAACCTCTTTTTCATCAAAACTGTACTCAGGAGCGTTTTCTAAAGCTTGTTTTTCTGCTTCTGTAGCTTCGTTTAGCTTTTTTTGCATTGCTTTGTTTTTAGCCAACACTTCATCGAGTCTAGACTTAGGCACCATAGGTGCTTTTGGTTCTTCTACTTTGTTTTGTTGAGCAAGGCCTTGCTCGCTTCCTTCAACTGGCTGAATATCTGGTTGTGCAACTTGCTCGCTGTCTTCAACCACTCCTTCTTCGCTATCAGTTTCTGGTTCTGCTTCTGCTTCTGCTTCTGTTTCTGGTTCTGGTTCTTCTTCAACAACCTCCTCTTCTGGAGCGGCGTCAACTTCTTGTTCGACTTCTTCATTTTCTTCCTCCGGAACGTCATCAAAATTAAGATCTACTTCAAATGCTTTTGCTTCTTCTTCTGAAACAGGGTCTGCACCCGGCATTACATCCATTACCAGTTCTTCGACTTGCGTTTCCGCAGTTGCTTTTTTACTTTTAGCCATTCTTATTACCTCCTGTAGGTTTCATGGCGGCAGTTGCCAATTTAGCGGCTGCCTGGGTTTCAGTTTGTCCTCTACGGACTTCATTTGTCATTCCTGACAATCTTTCTCTCAATTCAAGCTCTTCTTGCTTCATTTGAATTTTACTTTGTAGCTCAGCCACTTTAAGTTGTGGATCTGCAGCTTCGCCTTGAGCCTTAGCCATATTAAGTTGGGCAGTAGATTCAAGAGTTTTAACTTCTGCTTCAAGTTTGGCAATTTCAAGTTGTGTTTGTCTAATTCTAGATTCCATTTCAAACTGAGCCAACTGCGCTTGTTCTGGAGTTGGTGGTTCAGTACCTTGCATCTGTCTAATACGTTGTGCAATATCTCCTTTACGTGCAAGATGTGAGTAATCAACAATTAAATCATCTGGTATTGGTACGCCCGCTTGACGTAATTGAATTGCTTCAGCAAATTGAACTTCGTCAAAGTTATCTCTAGATGGAGCAGTTGCAATAACAACATCATACTCTCCCAAAGTTAAATCATTTATGATTTGCCCTTCAGGAGTGACTTGATTTACTGCCATCGGTTCTCTTGGTTTAAATGGATTTGACTCATCGGTAATTTGGATAACTCGCTCTTCGGTATAATACCGTTGTACAAGGTTCAATACTTTTTCTGCCAAGTATTGTCTTGTCTTTTTCAAATTATCCAAAGGAACTTGAATCATTAAAACGCCACGATTTTGTTTTGCTTGAATTGCAACGCCCGATACTTCGGCCCCATCTGTTCCTAACATAGCGTCACTTATGCCACTAATTTGTTTTATATTGGAAGCAGCTTTTTGTGCAATTCTATCTAGACCAGTTGGTATTTGGTTGGGTGGTATTTTACCTGGAGGAGTACTTCCTCGATTAAACTCAAGTACTAGTCCAGTTTCTGCGCCGTGTTCTTCTAGATCATCCGCGTTCATTCCGGTTAAAGAACCAGATTCTACAATCCAACCACTGTTAGCAGTTGTATTTACTATGTGTAACTCTTGAGATGAAATTTTGTTTAGTTGTTCTTGAGGTGATATTAAGTTTCGCACCATGCCAAAAGGTTTACCTCTTCTCCAATACGGAAAATAAGGAACTAAAGTAAAATGTTCATAAGGAGACCAGTCGTCGTGTAGTACTACTGTGTCTGCTGTTACCGTCCAGCGAACCGCTCGCATTTTTTTCTCTACTATATAGAGACCATAATCGTCAGCAAATTTTTCTCTTTTCTTTTTAGTCCAGTCATATGGTACGGGTCTTTGGTCCCCAGATACCGGATCAACATAAAGTATGCAATCTTTTAATTTATAGTGTTGTCTTTCAACAACTCGTATAGATCTTAAAGCTCTCGCATCCTCTGGGTTATTTGGATAGTCGCTACCATGATAATTTTCTTGATCAGTGTCTCCATAAGTTTCTTCTTCATACTCCATGGAATCTGCACCAAGAGTTGTACCAACCTCAGCAATCATTCTTAACTTATCTGCTTTGTCTTGCCCGTATGTTTCTTCTATCTCTTCAAGACTCATCCACTTACTTTCAAATATTTCATTCCAAGTTCTTGGATCATATTCTTTAGCATCAGGGTCAATAATAATATCTAAAGGATCTTTAGTTTCTATTCTTACTTCGCCATTTATGTGATCAGAAAAATCTACTCGTACATCAAACCAACCACGGTCTTGAATTAACCCATCAGAAAAAGCTTGGCTTTCTAACCATTCTAGTTTGTTGTTATCTGAAATTTGCATGTATAACCGTGTTAATACATCAGCTATTTCTTGATTGCCAGTTCCTCTAGGTTTAAATTGTACATCTGCTCTTCGCGTACTTTGTTCACCAAGAACTGTGTTAACTGTAGGTAAGATTGTGTTGATTGTTAATGCTGGTCGACCCTGGTCGTCGAGCGCTGATATATCAGCTTCGTCCCATTGTTCGCCGCGATAAAACGCGTCGCATTTTTGTGCCATGTCGACGTAGTCTAAATGCCCATGATCTCTGGCTCGGGTATAGGCTTCCCATTGCCGTTTAGCAAGAGTCTGTTCTTCCCCTGCGCTAAGATTCTTTTTCTTTTTTTTATAATCTGCCATTAAGCGCTCATTGATGATTTACGTTTTTCGCCTTTTACTAAATGTTTTAATCCATCTCTCCATGACGGAATATGCTCGGGTCTTTCATAAAACGTAGCAAACTCTGTCATCATTAAACCAATCCACGCCAAGGCATCTACCTGGTCGTCATGTGTACCATTTGGGAAACGTAAAAGTTCTGCAACCATAGGTCCAGTCCAAACGGCGTCTTGTGGAAAGTATACCATACCTTGTTGCATTCTACCCTGGATCGCTCGAGCACGTAACTCCTTATCTCGCCTACCAACTTTTAAGTCTTTAAAGTACGCTTCGTTAAGGCCCCGTTCGCGTGTTCTTTTTTCTAGAAACGGACCCAAGGCCATCTCAATATGACCCCTTTCTATTCCCACTATACCTGGGCGCCATAATTCGTACAAGTCTAAAATTTGCTCTACTAACTCAAAGCCGTCGTATCTACCGCGAACGACATCAACAATAAATAAATTATCATATTCATCGACACCGACAACAATACCAACTGAGTAATCGTTCCTGTCACGCTGTCCGATCGCAAGATCCCACGCGCAGTAATATTTAAGTTTTGAAGTATCGATTTCATCGAAGTCGTAATAAGCGATCATGTCGCGGTTAAAATAGTCGCCTTCGTCAGATACAGGATTCTGTTGGTATAGAGCAGACCAATCGCGCGGGCCGATGGCTTTCCTTATCTGCTCGAGAGCGTCCACATTATATCTCTCTGGGTGTAAACTTTCACCTGTTTTCCTAAAACTTTCGTCTTCTTCTGCAATTGCTGGGTAGCGAATCACTTCCCATTCATCTGCGCCCTCTTCTGCTTGGGTTAACAAGCGCCCGGCCAAGTCGTCGTCGTGCCAACGCGTAAGAATAACTAGTATGCCTCCACCTGGGGATAACCTTGTATAAGCTGTGGATGTATACCAATCCCAGGTCGCATCTCGGTTGTTATCGGATTCTGCATCTTCTCTGTTTTTTACCGGATCATCAATAACCATAACGTGCGCACCCTTACCAGTAATACCACCACCAACACCCGCTGCAACATACCCGCCGCCTTCTGTTGTTTGCCATGATTCTACTGACTGAGAATCTTTATCTAGTCTAGATTTTTCGAAGACATTTTTGTATACTGGTTCTCTTAGCAGTTGACGTACTTTTCTTGAGAAACTCATAGCTAACGACCCAGAATAAGAACAACTTATAAACTCGTGTTCAGGATGCCGGCCCAAGTGCCAAGCTGGAAATGCAATACTAGCAAGAGTAGATTTACCATGTCGAGGTGGCATGAAGAGCATCAATCTTGGTGACTCTTTATTTGCTACCTGTTCGCTGAACTTTTCTAGCCGTTGGCAAATATCTTTGTGTACCCAACCTGCTTGGTAGTCAGTATTAAATCGTTCAACAAATGGGAGTAACCTTTTACGTGCTAAAACTCTTTTCGCTAGCTCTTGTTCTGCTTTTACTTGCGCAGACAGTTCTGCTTTTTGTGACTTCTGATCAATCAGTTTTTGGGGCTCGGGTATTGCTTCAGCTTCGTCAGCTCGACAATATACACAGATCTCGTCTATAAGAACTAAGTTCTCCGGGTAGAGCCCTCGGCATTTTCTACACTCAGTCTTTGTTACTTCCATCTGGCTCCAAATAGTTTGTATCATTACCAGCAAGTTTTAAAAGCTGAGCATCGGTTAACTTCTCTAATTGTTCTACTTTCTCTACATTTATATTAATCAGCGTGGCTTGTTCAGGAATGTGTAGACCGTGGAGCTTGCATAACGAATCGACGACGTTCTTTTCTTCGGTCGAGTTGGCTGCTTTTGAATGAGCTTCCAGGTACATGCCAGTTGCTGTGTTCTTGTCGAACTTTATCTCTTCGCGCATTTCATTACGGAAGTAGGTCAGAGCGGTTTGCATTTTAGGAGTCTTAAATATCTGATAGACGCGGTCCATATCCTTGTACCCCGCAGCACGGCCCGCGGCCGCTTTGCTCATTCCTCTTAAATGGAACAATACTAATCGCTCTTCTTGAACGGAGAGTTCGTTTAATTGTAATCCGGCATAAGGAAGGTGAGATTGTAACTCGTTTCTATCGGCTTCACTCATGTCAGTTGGTCTTTCTTCATCTAGTAATCGCATGCTCGGGGATTATATTAAAAATTTTCCTTGTGTGTAACTATATTTTTACACCACCAATACAGCTCATCTTCTGACATTGTATGCTTAATTAAGTTAACACGCCAACATACGAGTTGAATGTTAGTAAGTATGTACTCTATGTTTGGATCTATTCTGTCAATCGACACGTTCGTGTTCCGTTTATCGCCACCCTTGTGCCACGTCATGAAGGCCCCGGACAACGCGCAACGGCCGTCTTGTTTGTCCCACAATTCATTAAGTTGTTCTGGTGTTATCTCAAATAACATGCCTTCTTCTTTTCCTCTCGAGTACTTTAAATGGTTATATAAATTTTTTAAATATTTATACGGACTAGAAGATTTATTTATATTGCTCTGAGCTAAAATGCATTGGCGACATGTTGTTCGTGCATTTTCAAAGTGAGCTTTTGGTAAGGTCTTCTTACACCGCTCACACATTCTATCCGCCATAATTTTTTTGTAAAAATTTTTTAGTAAAAAAACTATACCATATCACACTCTCATTCTCCCCCCTCCGCGCTGGTCAGCGCACCGTCACCCCGATTCTGTTTATGGAACCTTGTTTCTAATTTACTGGCCAGGAACCTTGTTTCAGTTTTACCTGACCACGCTCCAGGCAGAAGAGCTTCGCTCCGCCGAGGCGTCGCTACGCCAGCGCACTCAGCGCCGACGTGTCGTCGCTTCGTACTCCACTCGCTGGCGCTCGTGGTTTAATAAACCAGTAACCAGTAACCAGTAGACATGAACGAACGCAAGCGTTAGTTCATGTAAGTCTTAGGTTAGTGTAATCAATAAAGGTTACACATTATAGGATATAGATATGGATATAGAATTACTAATAAACAAAGCTAATAAAGAAATGGAAAGGCTATCTAAGATTGCTTCATCAGATAACCCAGACCCCAGTCCATCTGACATTAGCATGGCTAACGAAGAGTATGACTTACTAGAACATCTTCTAGAAACACATGACTATAAGTCATTAGAAGAATATCTAGAGCTAGACGCGGACGAGTCACAGTCTATCCCAAGACAGATGGAGTTAGATCTACAAGATTGCACTCACCTGCCTGTCTGGAATGTATAGACGGACTACTATCATCACATGTGTGGACAACATTCAACTGTTGTTCACACTGTGAGAAATATGTTCCACATGTTCCACGGTCTAATCACCTTGTGGAACATTTACGTGGAACACAGATTTCGTTATAACAACGCACGTTTACAGATGGTATTGGCACGAATGTTCCAATGTTCCATCAAAAACAGAACTTGCGTAAGACTGACCGTCGACCGTTGTTCGTTGTTATTGATATTTTATTAACCAAAAAGTACTGGAACACATGGAACATTTCCCATTTGCCCAGTAACCACGCACCTTTCCAGTGTTCCACGAGGCCTATTTTACGTGGAACATTGTGGAACACGTGGAACATTTAACAACGGCTAACTAAATCGAAGCGATTCACGTTAGTCGTTGTAAGTCTTTAATAGTTGTATTCAATTCCGAATGCAACACATTGCTCATTGAGCAGGATATATCATGGATAACTTTAAGTTATTTCTTCTTGGTTCAGTATTCACTGGCTCTATTATTCACACACGCAATTATATACAAACTATATTTGCAGGCGAGTGGATATCACCAGCCTATGCACTTAGCGCATGCGTAACATCAGCTCTAATGCTTGGCTCAATCATCATGTTCTTACTTATAGCAAAGAGAGAACGTGAAGAAACATGGAGGGACTAATGACTAGAAGAGAATTCTTAAGAATCTTATTAGGTCTATCAACCGACGCCTAACGGCGTTGGTTGTAGGTTCTATGCGAGTATTAATAACTAAAATATACCAAGGAGGTATACATCATGGCTAAATCATTTATAGCTAAAGTGGCCAGAGGCACTTTCAAAAACTCTGACGGCGAAGAGAAAACTAACTTTGTAGAGATTGGAAGAGCAGTAGCTCATGCCAACGGCACAGGGTTGGATTTCTATCCTAACTTTGCACCTATGGCGGTGAATGGTTCATTTGAAAAGATTAGTCTTTTCCCAATCGAGCCTAAACCACAGCCAATGGGTGGAGATTCGGCTTCAGCATAACGAACCTCGCCAGTGGTTTATTACTCAAACTGGCATTTAATTTCAACCGATGATAACAGCGAAAGCGGGAGGACATTAATATGTTCGATTCATCAATAAGACTTCTTGGAAATATATCCGAGAAAACAGTAAATCTAGTTAAACCAATAACTAGATCAGTAAAAGGTATGCCTAATGCATTTGCAATTGGTTATACCCAAAGCAAAATCAACAGGCACGCGAGAAAAGCTTTTAAAGCTACGCAATCTTCTGTTGAAGTTGCAAATGAGCATCAAAGACCAAAACAAATGGAAATTGATTTCAGTTAGAACTATTGGGGGCTTCGGTCCCCATAGGGGTAACCTGTGCGTGCTTTTTGTGCCGAAACTTCAACCAATACTTACAGTATTGGTTGGTGGTTTTGTGTGAGTAATTGTATATAAGCGAGTTGTTGCTTGTGTATTAAAGTAATTGGTTTTTATATTATAGGAGATATATATGCCAGAACACGTAAACATTGACGAAGATATTCGTCAACAAGCGGTAGCCTACATGCACATATCTGAAGATAACTATTCAGATATAAAGCGAGTAGTTACTAATAGAAATGAAACTCAAGACACTATAGGAGGTGCTAAATGAGTAAGAAAAAAAGTAGCAATGCTACATTTGTAGATCCATCCGATTTCGTAAAAGAAATCGATATAGCAAACGGTGAGACCGGCGAACTAGTCAACGGTCAACACACACCAGAAAATGCTTGGTTGCCAGATACTAATGGTGATCCAGTAGGTTCTGAGAAACGTGCAGAACAGGATCCTGTTCAACTTCCAAACCACTACTACGACAAGTATGGGTTAAACGGCGAAGGCAAACCAATATTTCAAGCTTTCAGAGTCAAAGAGATTATGAAAGTCTTTGCAGATAAAAAGTTATCTCCAGTTGCTTTTGCTACTGACGATGACAAAACTGCATCTAAGCTACAAGAAAAGTATGACTTAGAAGTAGAGTTAGTTGTATCTGGTATCAAGCCTCTGCTTGATATAGACGCACCTACTACTGGTTACAATTATCTTACATTGGCAACCAGAACGTGGGCTGAGTTCGTAAGTATCGCTTACGAGTACAACGAGTCTATGCAACGCGTTAATCCAAAAGACGAGCTACCAACATGGCTCATCGAACGTGAGGCAAAAATGTGGGCACTTGGTCGCAAAGCAAGACTGATTAGAGACGCTATCAAAAGCATCGACAATCTGTTTGGTATTGGTGACCTAGGCGTTCAAGCTATGCGAGTACAGACTGAGGTCGAAAGACGCCAGCAACGCATGGCAGAATGGAATTACAACAACTTAGCTGACGCATCAGTCAAAGTTGCGAGTGATTTGAATGGTGCTACATTGGAACACGCTAAGCAAGTCTTTGCTAACGCTTAATTCCTAATGGGGTGGAGAGTAAATATCGCTCTCCATCGCCCGTTGTTCGTGATACGTTAATCATGAAAGGTTGCTGACCTAACAGCCACGCAGGGATGAAAAGCCCTGCACTTTTTAGACAGGGCCAACGTGCTGGCTTTTTTTGATGTCTTTGAAGTGCAGACATTGTCGAAAGCACTTCACCTTTTTACACTATAGGAGGTGTGCTAATGAATAAAACAGAATATGTATATTTAATCGATCCTTTCAAGAAGGATATAACGCTAGTTCATTTGCCTACTGGCAAGTTAGAACTAGAAACTATTTATGACCTTGTGCAATGTGCCACTATCGATATGTATGGCTTGACACACGACACCGATTTAATTATCGATGACGAAGGGTTGTTTGTAGAGGACCAAAAGTTCTTTGTTATAGAAGACAAAGTATTTGCAGGCCGAGCGTTGATCGTTGGCGCAGCCAATGAAGACGGACATTCAACCACCCCAACATACCCAATGGACTTCTTGCCAGTGGTTTACACTAACGAGCATCCAGAAGTGGGCGTTGCTGAATTTAAAGTAACGTCATGGGAAACAGGCGAATCACCTGTTGATGTACAATTAGTGGAGTAACTTATGAAAATACTAAAAAATATACCAATACCTGTAGCATACAACTGTTTTGAACCATTGCTTAAAATGGAAATAGGAGACTGTGTTGAATTTACAGACAATTATAACTTGAGAGCAGCAACCCGATATTTAAGAAGCAGACACTTTAAAATTAAAACAAAAACAATAAAAAAACATACTTTTGGCGTTTTAGATTTTGAAAATGGGTATTTAGGTAGACTTTGGAGAGTGGAGTAACTTATGTCAGCATGGAGATGTAGTGAATGTGGTTCTAAAGACAATGAACCAACAAAAGTAACAGACGAAACATATGGAAACTTAACAGATTCCGATATATGCATTGAATGCTCAGGAGAAAACGATGACACAACATAAAGATAAAGTACAACAACGAAAAATAGAAATAAACAAAGAAAAACTAAATCAAACAGTTGTTAGTTGGGAATACCAAAAAGGTGCTGACTTACATTTCAGAAAAGTAACCTATGCCAGTGGCAGAGTTGTTACTACTGATTTGGGAAATAAAGAATAGTTGACCAACTCGGGGCCTATGCGCGCGCGATACGTTGTCCTAATCTAAAAGAGCCGAGACATATAGACTGTTCAGATACTATTCTTTACTGGCAACAGGTGTTCAACAACATCTGTCCCCCCATCCTTGAAGTGCGGATGTTGCCAAAAGCACTTCACCTAACATTACTTAATTCCGTACGGAATAGAGGTTGCGTCAAAAAAGACTGACTAGCACGCATTAATTATATAGTCATAAGGGTTTGATTCCCTGAATGAACAATATTCCTCGCTTTTTAACACACAGGAGGTGTGCTTATAATGTATACAATTACACAAGTAAGAGATCTTGTTTTTAAATACAAATGTTCTAATGGTGACACACTAGAAGAAGTTCTTGATTTTTGCGAATCTATTATATTTGATACTAGTTATTCCAAAGAAGAACAACAAGAATATGAATCTCTATATAAATTGTTATTGTTTGGTCGTCTTCGTTTACACAGTAAAAGAATGCAAGATGGAACTAACAACCCTCAAAGTCATTTTGATACCCCTCACCGAGTAGCTAACGATTTTTTTGCTAAATTAAATCAAGCAAACGGACTTATAAAAAACAATAACGATCGCAAATACGCTTATAACAAAAAACGTTACAACTTTTAACACACAGGAGGTGTGCTCATGGAAATAGGTAAAATACACATACAAGTCTCTATAACTCCAGAAGACGTTGTGTGCAAAGAAACCAACTTTGAAATTCTAGGACAAGTAACAGAATACTGTTTAGGTTGGAAACACGATGTGTTAGAAGAAAAAGATTTAACTGCACAACTTGCTACTGTAGTACAAGCTTACAGAGATCATAACGAATTAGAACCCCATGTTCCTTTACGAGTAGGAGTATGGTTTGAAACTCCAATCCCAGAGCCAGTTATAGAATGGAAACCATTTTTTAAACCAGAACTAGAAGTTTTACAAGGAGGTAAAGAGTGAATCAACTAATTAAATGGCGTGCTACTTTTAACTACCAAAACCAACAGGTTACTGTTGAGTTTAAAGCACCCAGTTACAACCCAAACATAAACTACACGCACTTAGCGCGAGTAGAATTTGTACGTATGCTTGCAGACAGGAAGTCGCAAGTGACAATAACTAATGTTGAGCCTATTGAAAGATATGCTTATGAAAATCTATAGGAGGATTTATGCAAAACATTAACCCAAACGATCTCAAAGCCGAGATTAAAGATAACATCCGTATCGGACTTAACACCATGATATGGGGTGGGCCTGGCATCGGTAAATCAGACATACCACAACAAGTGGCTAATGACTTAGATGTACCATTGCTGGACTTTCGTGCCAACTTATTCGACCCAGTCGATGTGCGTGGCATACCTCACATCATGCAAGAACAGGAGACAGGGAAGCGTTACACGCGTTGGGCAGTGCCTGATGTGTTTCCTATTGCATCACGCGATGGCGAAACGGGGATTCTCTTTATAGATGAATTGCCAACTGCACCACCAGCTACACAAAACGCTTTCCTGCAACTCTTGTTGACCAGAGAAATTGGTGACTACAGAATGCCTGATGGCTGGTCTATTGTTGCTGCAGGTAACAGACTAACTGACTCAGCTGCTGTATTCCAAATGCCTAGTCCAGTACGTAATCGTTTATTGCATTACGAACTCGAAGCAAGCATTGATGACTGGGTTGAGTGGGCTTTCAAAGCTGGTATTAACTCAGAAGTTATTGGCTTCTTGCGTTACAGACCTGCGTTACTTAACAGTTTCAAAGCTGACGAGTATGCATTTCCAACACCACGTTCATGGGCGTTTGTTGACAAGAAATTGTCCAATCGACCGTCGACCACTAGCGACGAATCGTTGTTCTTTGGTGTTGCAGCAACAGTCGGCGACGGCCCAGCGGGTGAGTTTATTGCTTACAAACAAATAGCTGACAAGCTTCAGGATGTAGACGCACTCATCAAAGAACCTGGCAGTTACAAGAAAGATGACAACCCAGCTGTCTTGTACGCATTATCAACATCTATTGCCACTCGTGCAAATGATGAAACCCTCGAAAATATTATCAAAGTATGCAACAAACTCCCATCAGAGTTTCAAGTAATACTAATGAAAGGTATTTTTGCAATCAACAAAGAGTTTATTAAGAATCAATTTTGTACTAAATGGATTCAAAATAATCACGGCTTATTATCATAGGAGGTAAACATGAGCACAGTAAGAATGTCAGATCAACTACAGCGTGACATTACGCGTAAAGCAGAGGATATGTACGACAAAGCACATCCTTATCAAGAGTATCCAGAATATCTGGGTAATAAAATATACACTAAGTATCTTAAAGACGACTTAGAATCTCTCAGTTCACACATTTTATCTAATGTACCTGACGAAATCTCTAATCGTAAACTACAAATGAGTGAAGTAACTGATCTTAGTATTAGATCTACTTATTGTATTCACAAAAACCCAACTGATAATCCACAAGATTACGATGGCGAACCAGAGTTTGGTGAGTATCGCTTTGAGTTAAAAGTAATTGGTGGTTACCAAATATTAAAACTATTTAACACAGGCAGTAGTTACAGCGATGACACGCAAGTTGATTTAGTAATCAATACAGACAAAGCTGTACCTGATTGTGAATTAATGGCTCAGTTGTACAGACTAAAACGTGACAACGACAAACGTGCTGACGAACGTAACAACTACAGACGTACAGTTCGCAACACTATTGAGTCTTTTACTACGCTTAATCAAGCACTTAAAGCTTGGCCTGCACTTAAAGATCTTGTTCCACAAGACAAGATAACTAAAGTCTACGAAAAAGTAGAACGCAAAGCTAAGCAACAACAACAGCGAGAAGCTATTGAAGTGCAAGAGCAAGAACTTAACTCAGTTATTTTAACTGCATCATTACTAGGAGATTAATTATGGAAATAGGCCCCCCTAAATATAAACAAGGCGATTACGTACGAGCATGCTTTGGTGGCGGACACGTCAAATGTGTTATCAATGGCGTTAAACGTAACAAACGTGTTGACGCAGCATTACGTGACGGATCTATGAGTCCGTGGTTTCTTAGACATAACCCTAATGGTTGGTACTACCAAGTAGCAAAACATTACGGTACTGGTACAAAAGACATACCTGATCTAAGTAAAGCTCACTGGTCTGATAACTTAAAACTAGTAATCAGTGAAGGTGAAATAATAAAAGCTATACCTGCAGATAGTGATTTTAAAATTAGACATCTTACAACTGGTATGACTGACGAAACAGAACAACTAATACGGAGTAACCGATGAATCAAAACTTTACAAATGCACGTACACAACTTGTGCTTAACCAACCATTCTTTGGCACCCTTTGTCTTCGCCTCAAACCCGTTGAACGTGATGACATGGATACAGGTGCCACAGATGGTGTGCATCTTTTCTATAATCCTAAATGGTTTGACAAATTGCAACCACTAGAACGTATTGGTTTTCTTGCGCACGAAGTTATGCACGTTGTGCTTATGCATATTTTTCGCAGACAAGAACGTCATCCAGAAAAGTGGAACGTAGCTTGTGACTATGCAGAAAATTATTTACTCAAGCAAGCTAACTTTATATTACCTAAAGGTGCATTGCTTGACGAACAGTACAACGACATGAGTGCAGAAGAAATCTACAACTTGCTTCCTGAACCTGACAAAGGTTGGGATTCAATATCTGTAGACTTTGGTGGTTGCGGTGGCGTGCTTGATCATCCTGGTACCGACGACGGTACTATAGGTAAATCAAAAGCAGAACTTAATGTTGCAATTAATCAAGCAGCAGAAAGTGCACGCAAAGCTGGCAAGCTACCTGGCAGCTTAGAATCTATACTTGGTGAGATTGCTGACCCTAAAGTATGTTGGAAACAAGTACTTGCTAGATTCTTGCGTTCTAATAACAGTGCTGACTTTAGTTGGCAAAAACCAAACCGTAGATTTATTGCTGGCGGTTTGTATTTACCTTCTATGTACAACCCATGTATCGATGAAATTGCCGTTGTGTCTGACACATCATGTTCTAGAACTGACGAAGAACTAAATCAAGATCTTGCAGAAATTTCTTCTATTATTCTTGATGTTAATCCTAACAAAGTTCATTTTGTAGAAGTTGACACTGAAGTACAAAATTATACTGAATACACGCGCGAGTCTCTTCCCTTAAAAATGTCAATGATTGGTAGAGGTGGTACTGCATTTTCACCTGGCGTTGAGTACATAAACGAACACTATCCAAATGTTAGTGCTTTGATCTATCTTACAGATCTTGGCTCTAATGACTTTGGAGAGCGACCAAGTTATCCGGTCTTGTGGATAACAACACACGAAGGAGAAGCACCTTATGGTGAAATCATCAAAATTTAAACAGACTATCAAAGACTTTGGTGTGTCTGTTTTGACTGGCGGTGCAGTGTTGCTTGGCTTACTAGCTATCGCAACATCTATGCATCATTTTCTAATGTTAGTTGCAATCTCAGTATCTCTGGGCGCAGTTATATTTTTAATATGGAGGTTACTAGATGTCTAGTACTGTAATCACGAGCATTACCACAGCTATGTGGATCATGATCGAGTTAATTCAATTTGCCTACATGGCATATCTTATGTGGAGGGACAGAGACAATGTTATTGATAGGCATAATCAGCGCGCTCGGACTGCTTTTGCTTGCGCTTAAAGCAGGCGGGCGTAAAACAATTGGTAATGACATTTTTATAGATGTCATTATAACAGTTACCCTTATGGTTTGTTTTTATGGCACTTACAGTGGCATGACTGCAGCTATGGTTGGTGGCTTAACCGCATCCATTATTCTTTTTATTCTTAAAAAGACTATGGTGCATGAAAAACTAACTGTTACAAAACAACCTAAAAAAGTTTTTAACAAGTTTGTAATTAATACTCCCACAATTAAGTGGCAAGAAATACAACCAACCTGGAGAAAATAATATGGCTAGTGTAAGAATGAGTGGTGATTTGCGAAATGAAATTTATCAAAATTTTAAAAAACAAATCTATAAAGTGTATGCGAACAACAGTGGTCTTCAAGACTATTTACAATCTGTTGCAAAGTCTTTTCATTCAGTTCAAGAAACTGAACTAATGAAAGATTATATGGATTTACATGAACGTTTGTTTAGGTTTAAGCATCCTAAATATAAACATGAAGAATTTTCTCCTAGAAAATATTTTGGTAGTTACAACGGACCTAAAGATTTTAATCAAATAAAAGAAATGCATTTTGTTATTAATCCAAATCGGCCAGACCAAGAGTCCTTAACTTTTATGAATGGCAGTAATTGGCATGATCAATATACAGATCGTTACGATAGCAAAAGCCACCCAGCAAGTGATAATTATGTAGATGGTGATCACGCTTTAACACTAAAGTTAGATGAACCTATTCAACTTATACAAAATCATTCTGCAGATAAAATGTGGTCTGCTGAAAATAATGTTAAACAATATACAAATCCTATAATTGTTTCTTCTTATGTAGATGTAGATAACATAGAAACATTTGCTGAAGGTACTCTAAAGATTAATGAGTCTAAAGCACAAATTAAACATTTGTTGGCTAGCTGTACAACGCTTAAACGTTTTTTAGATACATGGCCTGCAGGTAAAGATTCTGTACCACAAAAATATTTAGACAAAATGTTTGCAGAAGCTAAACCAGTTGTACCTTCTAATTTACCTAAGTTTGATCCAGATTCAATATTGCCTGACGAAGTCAAGCAAGAAATGAATAGCACTGTGTTAACAAGTAAACTAATGGAGAGTTAAAATGGGTGCTATGAAACGGTGGGCGCAAGACGTCCACGACGATTGTTTAAGTATAGGTGTTCACAACACTGCTAAAAAACATGGTATTTCTGACGAAGATGTTAAGACTACAACTATGAACCATTTAGGTTGGGAAGATTCTTGGACTAAGTTTATGATTGAGTATGATCTTAAGAAAACTATGCGTAATCTAGATGCCGCAGCAAAAAAAAGGGGCTCATAAAGAACCCCTTTAATTAAGTTAAAAAACTTACGATACGTATACCCACATTTCTAATGTCCCTGTTGCGACATCAGTTCCTGGAGCTACAGTACAAAGGATATCGATTGTGTTGTCAGCAGAATATAACTGAGGAACTAAATCAGCAGCTTCGTGGTCTACACCACCAGCTTGTCCGATTGTTGAACCATCAATATATCTGTCAACATCACCATCGTCACCAACGTCAAATACTAATGCAGTACCGGCGTCTAAATCTGAAGATTTAACTTTAACGTCGTGCACTGTTTCACCAGCAAAAATTTGTACCATTTGGTACACGTCTGCTGCATTAACTGCCGCAGTAACGTTTATTTTTGCATATCTAACCGCTACCATTCCACTTGGAAAAGGTTTAAAAGATTGGTTGCTATCAGCTTGACCACTTGTAAATGTTGCCATAATAATTACCTTTATTGTTATATGACACAAAATTATGTCATACTTCAAAAACATAAAGCATTCAAGAAGAATGTCAACTGTAAATTATGGACCGATTAATCTACGTCAAACGTAATCCTCTCTGCCTTTATAGGTACAACACGCCTGAACATCTTCCGTATATACAATGGAAATTAGTTACACGTGGTGTCGCTTACAACATGGTGCACAGTAAACAAGTTGGATGGGAACGAGCAAAGAAAGGGGAGTATGAGGAGTGGTCTGCTCAAATGGATAAATTAAAAAAGGAGAATTAATGAATTTATTATATTTAGATTTCGAAACTTACTACGACGTACAACTGTCCCTGGGTAAAATGACAACTGTACAGTATGTTAATAACCCTGACTTTAAAGTATGGGGGGTAGGGCTTAAATTTAACGACGGTGAAACAGGTTGGTACTCTGAAGATGAGTACGAAGAAGCTCTTTCACAAATACCTTGGGATGACACAGCTGTTGTATGCCACAACACATTGTTTGATGCGTACATACTTACACAGTATTTGGGCCACTACCCTGCGTACTACTACGACACTGCTTCCCTGAGCCGTGGCGTGTACCCAAACCAACCTGCAAGGTTAAAAGATGTTGCTATGCGAGTCTTTCCAAATGATCCTGCAATGCGTAAAGGAGATGAGCTTGTTAATGCAAAAGGCGTACGCGACTTAGATCCTGAGCTTGACGCACAAATTGGAGGCTACTGCATACAAGATGTAGATCTTACTTACGCTATCTTTCATCACATGATGCAAGGTTACCCACAAGATGAGTTAGATATTATTGATATGACTGTGCGTATGTTTGTAGAACCTAAACTTATTTTAGATAAAGATATGCTTATTGCACATAAAGAAAAGATAAAACAACAAACAGCAAAAGCAATTGAAGACTCTGGTACAACACGCGAGATTATGGCATCTCAACAAAAGTTTGCGCAATACATTGAAGAACTTGGTATTAACGTACCCACAAAAAAAAGTCCTACAACTGGCAAACAAATACCTGCATTTAGTAAAACCGATTCTGCTTACATACAAATGCAAAATATGTATCCTGAGTACAAACATCTTTGGGATGGTAGAGAAGCAGTCAAGTCTCGCATAGAAGAAACACGTGCTGAAAGATTTCTTGAAAGCACAAACCCTGACGGAACTTTCTCAGTACCGTTACGTTATTACGCAGCACACACTGGCCGCTTTGGTGGTACAGAAAGTATTAACTTACAAAACTTACCCAGGGGATCTGCACTTCGTACAGCAGTCATGGCCCCTGCTGGGCAGTATTTGTATATTGTAGATTTATCAAACATCGAAGCCCGCATGCTTGCATGGTTAGCAAAAGAAGCCGATTTACTCGACGCATTCGCAGCTGGCCGTGATGTGTATAGTGAGTTTGCATCTCAGATATATGGTTACCCAGTTACTAAAGCAAACAAGCTTGAACGTTACGTAGGTAAAACAGCTATCTTAGGTCTTGGTTACGGCATGGGTCCTGACAAATTTAAAGACACTCTTAAAAATGGTAAACCTTCTGTAGATATAGGTGAGTCAACTGCTATATCAATTGTTGCGCAATACCGAGCTATGTATTCAAACATACCGAGGCTATGGCAACAATGTAAACACGCTCTATTTACAATGAATCACTCAGGAGATCCTGAAGGTCGTCCGTATGGACCACTTATTATTAAACCTGGCGCAATACAATTACCAAATACAATGTGTCTTAAATACCCACAACTTAGTTTTTCAGATGGTAATTTTGTATACAACTCAGGCAAAGGTATGATTAAAACGTACGGTGCTAGGTTAACAGAAAATATTGTACAAGCCCTGGCCCGTATTGTTATTGTAGAACAAATGCTTGAAGTACAACGCTTGCCTGAAGTACAAGTAGTGTTGCAAGTACATGACGAAATTATATCTATTGGTTCTAATTTAGATTCTGACAAGACACTTGATAAAATACTAGCTATAATGAAAACACCTCCTTCTTGGTGTTCAGATTTACCTCTAGATGCTGAAGGAGGCTATAGCCAAAGATATGACAAATGAGCAATCTAGTATTAACAAGACGTAAGAATGAATCAATAATTCTGCACCAGGATGGTAAAGAACTTTGCATTATTACAGTCACTTCTTTAGGACCTAAACAAGTTAAGTTAGGTCTTAATGCAGAAGAATCTGTTAAGATAGACAGACACGAAATATACGAAGCTAAACAAGCAAACAATTAAAACAGGAGAATTATATGGAATTAGTTTTCTTAAAAGCAAAGCAACGCCTTGCAAAAGAGATCTCAAACAAAGGTACGACACCTTACCCGCTTACTAAAAACTTTACATCTGAACATGTACAAGTATCTAAAACTAAAAAAGGTTTACACGATTTATTAAAACACTTACAAACACAAGCAGCAGCTGGTGCTTGTTTGCACAAAGGTTTATTAAAACGGCCACTTATAAACGAATCACGAGCTATGATGGCGGATCGTGTAGCATCAACAGAGTTATTAATCTTAGATATTGATGGCATACAAATGCCTACCAGCCAGTCCCCTGATGTACGCACTATCTCAGAAAAAATAATTGCTCAATTACCAGAATGTTTTCAAGATATTAGTTATATTGCACAAGCCAGTGCTTCTCTTGGTTTAAAAAAAGATAAAGTATCTCTTCATTTATTCTTTTTATTAGAACAACCAACTCAACCAAAAATATTAAAAGAATGGTTTAAGTTATTAAATTACGAAACAGACATCTTGTCATCTCAACTAGCTTTATCTGCTAACGGACAAAGTTTGTCATACAAACTAGATCCTAGTGTTGCAGAAAATTCTAAAATTATTTATATAGCACCACCTACTTTTAAAGACAACATACAAGATCCTATTTCAGGAGACAGATTTGTATTAATCGAACGTGGGTCGTCAACCTTAGACCCTAGACCTTTATTAATAACTGTTAACCCAGAACGCGTACATAACTTAGGTGTCCAGATTAAAGATGGCCTGCGTAAAAAACTTAACTTACCTAAAAAAACAGGCAAGTTAAGCACTATAAGTATAGGAGGCGAAGCTCAAGAAGTATTACAAAACCCTGACAAAATGACTATTGAAGTATCAAGAGTTAATGAACCTTACGTAAACTGTAATGTAAACGGAGGAGACAGCAACGGATACTACTTTGTACTAACTAACCCACATTACATGTACAACTTTAAGGGAGAACCTGTTTGGGAAATACAAAAAGCAGATCCTGATTTTTACCGCAACATTTTTGAGATATTTGCTGACAAAATAGACCAAAACAAAAAACTAAGACCAGTCGCTTTGCGAGACTTTTACACTGATACATATTTTAACGGAGTATACGATGAATCAATTGAACAATTTACCGACAGTTATCCCCTCACGCCCACCAATAAGCAAGCGATTGATGATTTTATGCGGACTCATAATCGCCCTTCCTTGGATTACGTTCCTGATGCTAGGGTCGTATTTGATCCAACTAATGATAAAGGCATTCAGTTAGACGAAGCTCCTTATTATGTAAACCTGTACAGAAAAACTAAGTACATGTTAAATCAAGAAGAACATGTATCTGAGTTAACCTACGGTACAGCTGACAAACTACATACAATAACGCCTCGTATAGCTACATTGTTATCACATGTGTTAGGTGATGGTAAAACAGAGTTTGAGCATTTTGTTAATTGGCTTGCATACATATACCAAAACAAACAAAAAGCAATGACTGCTTGGATTTTTACAGGTGTACCTGGCACTGGTAAAGGTTTGTTAATACACAAAGTATTAAAACCTTTATTTGGAGAACAACAAGTACCTATGCGAGCTCTAGAAAACATCGAAGAACAATTCAACTTGTACTTAAGAACTGCTTTATTTCTTGCAGTAGATGAATTTAGAATGGGAGATGCAGGTAGCATTGGCAAAATGGCTGACAAACTTAAACACCAAATTACAGAACCTAACTTAACTATTAGAGCAATGCGTTCAAATCAAATTGAACTACCTAGTTTCTGTAACTTCTTGTTTTTAACTAACAGAGCAGACGCAGTCAAAATAGAAGAGGGCGACAGACGTTACAACGTAGCACCTAGACAAGAAAAAAAACTAGATGTAGTTAATGTAGATCTTATTAATAACTTAGGTGATATAGAAAGCGAACTATATATATTTGCAGGAGCCCTAAACAAGTTTCAAGTAGACCATCGTATGGCTCACACAGCATTAGAAAACGAAGCTAAAATACAAATGAAAAATATATCTATGTCTGTACTAGAAGAGTTTGCAGCAGCTATACGTCAACGTAACTTAGAATACTTTACTGAAGTGTTAGACATTCCGCTAACAAATACTTTTGATGCAGGAGGTATAACTACTGCACAAAGATATTTAAAATATTGGATAGCAGAAGTAGGTAACGAAATAATTATACCTATGTCACAACTTAAATTAATTTATGACATCTTAACTGACAGTCGCAATAAATTATCTACAAGAGACTTTACTAAAGCTATGTCACGGTTAAATATAAAAACTTCTAGAAAGCGCGTTAGTTCTAACAAAAACGACTCTATACCTAGAGGAGTTGTTTTAACCTGGAAATTAGACGATAATATTCGAAGTTCTTTAATTAAAGAACATTTTGAAGATAGAGATAATTTACTATTAAAGGAAACTAGCTAGGACAGCTAACAACAAAAATGACTGAGCTTGTACAAAACAAGCGCCCAGATCTCATAAATGTAATAGAGACTGAGGCCCCAAAAGAGTTGGGATTAATCCCAGCTTGGTCTTATTCCGCCTTAAAAACTTACGAAACATGCGCATATCGCTCATACATTGGTAAAGTTAAAAAAATAAAAGAAGACTACGGACCAGCTGCAGCACGTGGTACTGACATACATACCCAGGCTGAAGACTACGTACGTGGAGATCTAGCAGAATTACCTGACACACTTAAAAAGTTTGAAAACCAGTTCAAAGAAATGCGTGAGGGTTTTATAAACGCTACTGTAGAATTAGAAGGCGAGTGGGGATTTACTATAGATTGGGAACCTTGTGGTTGGATGGAACGTGGCGTATGGGCAAGAATTAAACTAGACGCATACGTTAACGAAACAGAAACATCAGCTCGTGTAATAGATTACAAAACAGGTAAACAATACGGTAATGAGATAGCTCATTCACAACAAGCACTTACTTATGCCATTGGTAGTTTTCTACGTTACCCAGACTTAGAAATTGCAAAAACAGAAATGTGGTATTTAGATCATGGAACTACTATGGAAAAAACATACACACGAGATCAAGCAATGGTCTTTCTTCCTAAGTTACAAGAGCGAGCAATTACTATGACGACAGCTACTAAGTTTCCGCCTAATCCTTCTAAAAATAGTTGTAGGTGGTGTTCATTTGGTAAAGGAGAAGATCCCTATTGCGAATGGGCTATAAACTAGTATAATAACAAAACTTAATATTCAACCAACTAACACCGAATATTAATAACGAGGAAAAATAACAATGAACGACGTACAAAATATACCCCCACCTTATGAGCATCAAGCTAATACCACCAACTTTATTCTTAACCACCCCAGATGTCTTATTACATCAGATCCTGGTACAGGTAAAACACGTGCAGTACTTGACGCCCACATTAACCTATCTGGTAAAACACTTGTACTTGCACCTCTTTCTATTCTGGAAGCAGCATGGGCAGAAGACATACAAAAGTTCCAACCAGATATTAAATTTGGAGTAGCATATGCTAAAAACCGTAAAAAAATATTTGAAGATGATTCCTTCGACATGGTCATTACTAACTTCGAAGCTGTCAACTTCTTACGTAAAAATCCACACTATATTAAGCAATTTTCTACAATCGTTATTGATGAGTTCACTGCTTTTAAGAACCAATCAGCACAGCGCAGTAAAAATATTAGATCGCTTATCCCACATTTTACTAATAGGGTTGCCATGTCTGGTACTCCTAATAGTAATACGATCCTAGACTTATGGCACCCAGTGCTCCTTGTAGATGACGGAGAACATCTAGGGGAGCGCTACTGGGCTTTTAGAAATCAAGTATGTACACCCAGATTCAATGGCTTTGCTAATGAATGGGTAGACAAACCAGGTATAGAAGAAGCAGTCGCTGCTAAACTCAGCGATATAACTATACGATATGCGCTTGAAGATTGTATTGATCTTCCAGAGAACATTGTTCGCACCGTGCGTACAAAGTTATCCACAAAGGTACAAGCTATGTACGACATATTTGTTAAAGAATCTGTTTTATATACAGAGTCAGGAACTATTAATGCTGTACATGCAGGAGCTCGTGTAAAAAAACTATTACAACTAGTATCAGGCGGTGTTTACGATGAAGACGGCAACGTCCAGTATTTGCACCAAGAAAGGTATGACATTGTTATGACACTAATTGCAGCGCGCAAGCACTCTATTGTTGCTTTTAATTGGAAACACGAACGTGACGCGCTTATTGAACTAGCTAACAAACAAAACATTACATACGAACTTATAGATGGATCAGTACCTGCACACAAACGCAAAGACATTGTTGAACGTTTTCAAGCAGGCCATGTTCAAGTATTGTTTTGTCATCCACAATCAGCAGGCCATGGTCTTACTCTTACAAAAGCTACCACAGCTATTTGGTGTAGCCCAACGTACAACGCAGAACACTTTCAACAATTTAATAAACGTATACATAGAGCAGGACAAAAACAAAAAACCGAAACTATTCTTATAGCAGCCCACAAAACTTGGGAAGAAGATGTATACAAAAAACTAAACAGTAAGTTAGGCAAAATGGAGAACTTATTGCATATATTAACAAAATTAAATAATGACAAAATCTAAAGACGACTTAGTACATTTTGAATTCTTACAAATAAAAATGAAAGAATACATTTTAGAACTATTACAACGACCGCCAGAAACTGTAGCTATTGCTTTAGTTTTTGCAATGACTGAACTAATACATTCACGAACAACAAAAGAAACAGAACTACCACAGTCGTTAGAAGAACTAATTCAAGAAGCTGGCCAGGAGGCTTTAACTTTAACCGATGAGATATTCCTAGCAAAACCCTCATCTTCGGAGACCATACACTAATGAATATGGATGAAATGCTAAATGATTTAGCAATAACCCGACAATCTATTGTCGATATACATGAACAAGAGAAAGTCCTTAAAGCAAAAAAGGACGATCTAGAAACACAGATTATTATCAGTCTTAAAGATCAAGGAATTGATCGGGTTGGTAATGACGCGTGTACTGTTTCCATTAAACAGGAAATAGTCCCTACAGTTCGAAACTGGGACGCGGTGCATGAACACGTACTTGACACAGGTCAGTTCGAGTTAATGCAAAAACGCATGTCAGCAACGGCCTATAGGGAGCTAATACAAATGGGACATGAAGTCCCAGGTGTAGAAGCAACTGAACTGACCCGAATGAACTTCAGGTCAAAATAATAATATCAACGAAAAACGGAGAAATAACCATGACTGATATTACACTAGTAAGCGATAAAGTGCCGGCGCATGTAGAAAAAGGCAGCGGGTTGGGTAACGAGAATGTTACTGCAGCTCATTTACAAACCCCTAGAGTTAAACAACTCCAACAAATGAGTAATGAGTTGGACGAGCAACACAGTGAGTTTTTTAAAGACGCCAAAGTTGGTGACTTTATTAACACTGTAACGCGACAAAACTATGGGCCAGAGATCTACGTTATGAACGTACGATTTGTAGAAGAGTTTGTTGCATGGAGAAAACGTGAAAAAGGAGGAGGACTAGCCGGCACATTTGCAAGCAAAGAAGCTGCTATAGAATCTCTAAAATCTCAAGATCTTAATCCAGAGGATTACGATATTACTGAGACTCACTCGCACATGTTAATAAGAAAAGATCCAGAGTCAGGAAACTTAGATCTACCTTTCTTGTTTGATTGCGCGTCTTCTAAGTTGCGAGTATCCAGAGAATGGAATACCCAAATTGCTGGTTTAAGCGGAGATCGTTTTTCATCTTTATGGAAAATGGCATCTGTTAAAACAGAAAACAAAATGGGTCAGAAGTTCTATAACATTCAAGTCGAAAGAATTGGATGGGCAACAGACGACGATTACAACAGTGCTAAAACAGTATTTGAAAGCATCAAGTAAGTAGTTTGCGTACATGGTGCGACATATACTGTCGCGTCATGTACACTTTTATACAATGAAAGAAAAGGACTTCATTAACAAAGTCCACAAAAAACTTCCTAAAGAAGTTTATAAGTGGAAAATCAATGACCCCTACCACGGGGGCGTACCAGATGCGTTCTATTCTGGTCCAGCAGGTTTTGCTTTTATAGAGTATAAATACACTCAGACGTTACCCGACCGTGGTACGTCAAAAATACCCGTTAATCTTTCTCAACAACAACGCCTCTGGATTCAGCGAGCGCATACACATAAGTTACCTGCGTACATAGTCCTGGGGTCCCCTGACGGTGTTTGTATTACAGCAAACCCGCAAGTTGAGTTTTTTTATTTAGATTGCTTTTTAAGGTGTGCCGTGACTTTTGAGGCATATATCGATAAAATAAGCAACATATGTTTAAATACGGACAATTAATCAAATGTATTGGAATTCAAATATGGATATGGTGAACAAACCGCCTCATTATAATCAAGGCGGTATAGAGTGCATTGACGCAATAGAAGAAAGTATGAGCAAAGATGCTTTTGCTGGATACTGTAAAGGCAATGTAGTTAAATACTTGTGGAGATATGAGTATAAGAACAAAGTTGAGGACTTAAAAAAGGCTCAATGGTACTTAGCAAAGCTCGTTACTCTACTGGAGGATTGAATGAAAGAAGTTGGAATTTTTACCCAACATTCAAAAACCCTAGGACGATGTACCAGTGTGGCCGATTGCCCATGCGTTGGCATATGTTCTTGTACTCAATGGGGTGATGATCGATGCAGAGGTTGTGGAAGGACTGCAACTGAAGTTCGGGATTGGAATACTTTCTCTAAAATGGAAAGAAAACTTATAAATCTACGAAATGCAGCAGAAAATTACTCTATTAGACAGCTAATGAGGGGAAAAGCCGCAGGGCACTCTCAGAAAGCGGCTAGTTAATTATTGGCCTTACGATACGTAAGGCTTAGGGTAGTACAACAAAAGCGCACCACGGGCGTGCTGTGAAGCCGTTTTCTTAAAAAACCTTACAAATTTACCCAGACAGTGGGTTTTTGTTATTCTCTGCTATTTTTTGCTGCAAAGAAGAAATTTCGGCTTTTATTGTTGCTATGTCAGTTTTTATTTCAGTAACATCTGGTATTTCAATACCATCTATTTCTTTTTCTAAGAATTGCACAGAGGTTTCTATACTTGCAAAACGTTCTTCAATAACTTTTTGTGCTTGTTCGGTGTCACCTATGCCACCTATTTGTGCTTCTAAGTTATCTAACCTATTTACATACTGAGCGCCTTGATAACCAAAGCCTGCTAAAGTTGTAACAATGCCGGCAAGTGCTATAAGTTGTGTTGTTTTATTTTCAAACCAGTTCATACAGATCTCCTATAAAGTTGGTTGCATTTCTTTAAGACTTGTTAAAGTCCTAATACTAGTTCCCGCTAGCTGATAAAATGCGTTTGTATTATCTTGGATAGTATTAGTAGTATAAATGCTTTTGGGTTCATACCAAACTTCTTTTTCTGGCAAACTAACTAATCTATAGTTATTAAACCCAGGAACAAAACCCATTACTGCAATGATTGCATTTTCAGATCCATACTCTCCAGTTTCTTCTTGTTGTGCTTGCACGTCTTCTTGCGCATTTTGTAAGTTTTCTGCAATTATATTTTCTACTGTGGTATCTGTATCAGAATCAGTACTAACAGAATTAACTGCTATGTTTATACTGTTTTGACTAGATACAGTTGCTACTGTTGCAACAACAACTTCAGTAGTAGTTGTTTCTGTTTCAACTGTGCTTGTACTTATAGAAGTATCAGTTACAGACGTGCTACTCATATCAAGCACTTGGTTGGTTTGGGCGGTAGATGATGCAAATTGATCTGACATGCTAGGCGAACTACTGGTGCTAATACCAGAGTTTGAAGAAGAACTAACGGCATTGCCAGCTGCAGCACTATTACCTGTAGAGTGAACAGATGTGCCTGCTGTTGTACCACTAACACTAGCTTGTGCTGTAGCTAAGGTAGATGAAACAACATTTAGAGCCATTTCTCTACTTATAGAACTTTTTCCTTCTGAAGCCATAATTACTTCTTCTTCTATTTCTTCTATAATTTCTTCCTCTTCAACAAGTTCTTCAACGGGTTCTTCCGCCGGCTCCTCTGCATGCGCAAGTTCTTCTTCCATTGCTGTCTCTTCCTCAAACCATTCCTCCAGTTCTTCAATAGTTTCTAGTTCAATAAATGTTTCAGGCTCTCTAAAGTCTTCTACAAGAAAAGTTTCTTGAAAAATAAACTCTTCAATCATTATATCTTCTATAGGTAAAAAAACTTCTTCCTCATGCATGGGTAGATCGTGCATAACCTCAAGGGGTTCATAGTATTCTTCTTGTGAAAACATTTGTTCAAAGATTATTTCTTCTTCAAAAATAAATATAGGGTCTTCAAAATATTGTTCTTCGAATTCAAACACAAAATCTTCGAACATAGGCTCTTCTTCATACCCGAAGTCTTCTTCTTCGTAGCCATAATCAAAGTATTCTTCTTCTTGAAAATAGGCAATAGAGTCTTCTTGTCTGTAACCCTGGCAAAAAGGCCCATACTGAGGATCTAAATCACACTGCAAATCATCATATGCTTCCCAATATAAAGGGCAAGACTCATTATAAAGTTGAGTGATATTACACTGTTGGGTTTGATAAGCTTCAGCGTAACCTGAACAGCTAGAATCATTTAGCGCGTTGCTACAATCAACACCATTACCACTGCCTGAACCATATAAAGAACCACCATTTTCTAGTGTTGTATTTATAGTTGTATTGTTCCAATTAGTATTTACACAACTAGAACTATTGGTAGTGCCAGTAGAACATTCATCATGGTAATAATAGGTGTATGAGTTTGTTTTGTTAGAGCCTACTTCACCTATCAGCACGTCATGGTTGATAATATTAAGTTCACGATAGCGTATATCAAAAGAGTTGTTGTTCCAAAGTATTACTTCAAAGCTATTGTCTGTATTGCTTCTGTTGTACTCTCTTAAATTATACCAACCAAAGATCATCTTGCTGTTATCACCCCAAGACTTCATACGTGAGCCCGAGTCTCTAATTAAGTCAGTCCAGAAGGGATATATGGTATAAGTGTGCTGCCCATTGATAGGGTCAGGAGTATAGTCATTACAATAGCTACCACTAGAACCAAAATGGAGACATCCATTAGTTGCCATTCTTGCTTGGCTAAATGTAGACCCATAAAAAGTAAAATCAAAAGAAAGGTCAATTGCAGGAGAAATTCCATCATCAGATACTGAGTAAGCTAACTCGCCCTCAAAGTTGTTTGCGTTAGCATTAAGGTCGTAAAGGTCTTGGTTATTTTCATAAACATATTGGGCTGATAAATTACTTGTAAGTAATAAACAACCTATTACTTTAAGCCAGCTATGCATTCTCTTTTGAGTTGTGGAGCAGAATGCCAAACTTGTTTACACCTTTGTACTTTTTCTTTGTACCAGACTTTATAGTCCGGTCGGTCTTGTTTGTTTTCTTCCCAAGCAACTGTTGCTTCTTTACCTATTTTACCTTGGTAAGGACAAGGTGTGCCGGCCATTTCCATTGCAGCAAACACTCTAGGATCTGCACATAACAATGATATAGAAGCCACTTTCATACCCATATCGTAAAGATATTTAGATAGTTTTAATCTTTCACAGTTTTGATCTCTTACTGTTTTACCACCAGAAAAACCAAACACTTGGCCCTGGAACGCGCCCGATCTACCTACGGTACATAAGTCTTGTGAATAAGACATTATAGATGGAGCAATAGCTGAAGCAGGTGGAGCTTCAGACTTTACGTTTTGATTGATAGTTTGCGTTGAATTTGACTCGTTAATGTTTCTATTCGTGTTATCAGATTTGCTGTTATTTTCATTAACATTTTTGTTATCAGTTGTAACATTTGAATCTGACGTTGAAGTATTGACATTTGTATTATTCGAAGTGTTGACGTTAGTATTATTCGAAGTGCTTGAATTCGTGACATTTTGATTTACTGTCGAATTAACTGTTGAGTTAGAAGTTGAATTCGAAGTATTAACATTGTTGTTTGTATTAGTATTGTTAGAAGTCGACGTATTAGTATTAGTATTATTATTAGTATTATTGTTAGTATTTGTTGCTGTATTTATATTTGTATTTTGATTAGTACTAACATTGGTATTCGTATTTGTATTTACGTTGGTATTACTGTTGGTATTAGTATTGGTATTTACATTTGTATTTGAATTAGTAGTTGTGGTGTTGTTAGTAGTATCCAAACTATTTTGCTCGCAATACTGAGAGCCAGCAGTACAGTTACCTGTCTGGTCCCCATAAGAATTAAATGATAGTACTAACCCTAAAGCTAGAAGTACGCGTTTGTTCATATTTTTTTATTAACATTTCCAACGTTTTCTAGCCTGCCTTAGCCTTGAGTTTGGGTTTTTTGCAGCTTTAGGGAATTTCTTCATCTGCCCAGCAGACCTAGCGCAATAAGACTTACGTCTTTTAGCGGCTTTGCTTCCCTTTTTAACTTTTCCTGTTACTGCAGTTTTAAGTTTGGATCCAGGATTTGCTCTGCGGTGAGCAGCAACGCCCTTCGCAGTCATACCCGCACCCGATTTGGTTTTACGGTAGTTAGCGCCTTTACCCTTTGTTGTTTTTCTTATTGGGTTTTCTTTTTTGCGGGGCACTTTTCTTCCTTATTGGTTTTTCTGGGGTTAAACTTTTTTTAAATAGTTTTGTATAGGCTTTTTTTACCCCATTTAAAAATTTTTCAATATATTCTATATACATAATTATACTCATTAGCAATAAAGCTAAAAGAATAGTATAACAAAGTATCACTTCTTCTTAGCTGTTTTTTTAGATTTTTTAGCCATAGTCCTTACTCGAGTGGGTTTGCCCCCTACTCCCTGTGCTTTGGCTCTTTTGCGCGTTACTGCGCTTCTTTTTTGTGCAGCTGTCATACTTGCAGCTTTAGATTTAGGAACACATTTTGGATAACCTTTCTTTTTAGTAGAAGCTTTCTTTCTACCGCATGGCGCGTGTCCACCGCCTTTTTTCTTTCGACCAATATCAACCCATTCTTCCTTAAACCATTTTGTTAGGCCACCTTTTGGTTTAGCACTAGCCATTACTTCTTGTAGCCCCCGCCCCTTTTCTTGTAAGTTCTGACTAACCAACCATTTGCATAAGCTGATGGGTAAACTTTAAATTTTCTTTTAGCCTCTGCTTTTACTCTAGAGTATAGTTTTTTATTTGTAGGTGTTGGCATTATGCTCTCCTTGCGTTTTTTGTTCTTTTAAAAGAACGGTTTGATTTTTTTGATTCCATCTTCATATTCTTAGCCACGCTGTTTAAAGGGTTGTTGTCTTTATGTGCAACATCTTTACCGTCACCCTTTTTTGCTTTGCCTTTAGCTATCATTATACGACGTGCTTTGTTGCGACCAGCCCTGCGTTTTTTTTGTGCAGCTGTACCCTGGTATCTATCGTATTCTTGCCGATAATTTCTGGCCATTACTTACCAGTTTTAGCTTGAGCCTTCTTGTGTGCTTGTCTCATAGTATCACCCATAAGCATACGTCTTTTCATAAAGGCCATATGTTTAGCACTGTGATGCTTACCGTGTTTGTTTAAAGACGTTTGTTGACGTTTAGAAATGCTTTTCTTTTTGACCTGTTGAGATGGTCGTTTAGCTTTTCTAGGCATTACTTTTTACTTTTCTTTTTAGCAATCTTTTTTTGTAAAAAAGCAGGCAAAGTTTTTTGTTTTGCAGTAAGTTTTTTAGCGGGTTTCTTTTTCTTCATCATTTTTTAGGCCTCTTAGGGTTATAAGATATAGAAATTTCTTTAGCTATTTCTTGTGCATTTTTTGTAGGTAAACCTTCAAAATTTATAGCGTCTTCTGCGCGTTCTCTGTTAGGTACATTAGGCATCATTGTAGTTTCTTCAACTTCTGTGTCTCCAATTTTACCTTTTGTTGTTGGTCCTGGTGTTCTAGACGCCATCTCTTTTCTCCTGCGTAATTAAAAAATCAACTAACTTTATTTTATCATTAATCTCAACTAATTTACCAACCAGCTGGTCTAAATACTCCGTAAAGTTAATATGTTCCGGTATTGAAGTAGGGTTAGAAGTAAGAACTTCTAGGTCTAAAGTGACCTGGGCCCGTTGTCCTTCAAGCGTTACTTTGTAAGCTTTGTAGATAGATCCTTTATCCATATGTTTTTCCTTAATAGTGGTCTATGTCATCGTCCACGGCTAGTAGCCGTATGAAGATTTCTTCTTACCTTTTTTTGCCGGTTTTTTCTTCTTAACAGGCTTCTTCTTGTACATACCTTTCATTCCCATTTGATTTATACCTCCGCATTTCATAATCTTTATAGTACCTTAACTAGGTTCTGTTGGCCAGACTATTGGGTCAGTTGATGGTAAATCTCTTAACGCTTGACGGTACGTGGCCCATTCTGTTTTTTTAGAGTCTGACAAAGGGCTATCGGCAACCTGTGTCCAATCCGATTTAGCAAGCAGGACATTTCTATTTGCTCGTACTTCATTTAAAACTAAATCCGCTCTTTCAACAGCGGCACCACTTTGTATTAAGTATCGATTAGCTGAATAAGAGCCTTCTATAATGCTAAAACCACTTGCAAGAGGTATTTCTGATTGATGAGCCACACCCGAGGTTGCGTATTCAATTTCACCAGAATCAGTATTATAAACTGTGTATGTGTACATTATTGAGTGTTATCCATAATTATATTTAAAGAAAGCTGAGTGTGGTTATACCCCCCACTAAAATAAACTCGCCAATAAACAGTGCTTTGAGAAGTACTTAACCCGGTTATCTGACCTGTGTAAACATAGCTATAGCCTCTATAAGTTCCTGCATTCCAGTAGATATTAGTATTACCACTTGCATTTACCCAAGTAGAATTGTCTAAAGAGTATTGCACTCTTCCGCCATTAACATTACCAAGAACACCAGCAAAAATTGCAATGTAAGTGGCATTATTTCTTATTTGTGTAACTGTTACGGGAACAAACGAAGCATTACTGCCTGTGTACGTGCCAGAACGTTGTACATAATTCTGTGCGCTTCTGCCTAAAGGAAAAAAAGTACCCGCACTAAGATGACTTTTAATGTCTGTACTAACATTATCAAAATGTTGAACGTTAAGAGTGTCTGCATTAATCTGCGTTCCTGTAATAGTATTAGCAGCAATTTGGTCAGCTGTAATAGTATTAGCAGCGATTTGGGTAGCTGTAATAGTATCAGAGACTATTTGGGTAGCCGTAATAGTATTAGCAGCAATTTGAGTAGCTGTAATAGTATCCGCTATAATCTTTCCACCATTTAAAGTGCCAATTTTAGCGTCAAGAATTGCAGCATCTTTAATACGCGCTTGGTCTATGTAAACAACCCCACTATCAACAATAAAGGGAGCTATGTTTGAGGACCCACTCCATATAGCAAACTTATCAGCTTGAAACTGTACGTAGGACTGGGCCCCTGAACCACTGCTCGCGTTTGACCCAATAACCATACCAGCAGCTGACTTGCTGCCATTAGATTCTGTTGCAACCGTAAGTACAAACATGGCATTTACATCGCCATTAAGATTGGCTGTAGTAGTACTTAAGCTGTTAACACTAGCAGTTAAAGTGTTGTTGTTACCAGTAACGGTACTGGTCAAACTGCTTAGAGAACTAGCAGTAGCGTTTTGGGCATTAGTAACTGTAATTACGTCTTGTTGTGCACTAGCCATAGCTGCCGTAAGAGTACTACCTGTAAAACTAGTAGCTCCAAATACACTTACTAAAGTTGAATCGCGTCCTGCTACCCAAGCATTGTTGGCTGCGTTTCTTGTATAAATCTGACTATCATCGGTGTCAAACCAAAAATCATGTACCCCCAATGCAGAACCGTCGGCCCTGACACTTGGAGCGCTGCTTTGTTTAATTACAGTAGCCGCTGCTGCGCCTGTTGCAATTAAATTATACCCAGGTAGATCTGCTAATGTTTCGCTAAGAGCGGCCATTGTGGCTGCTATGTTTTCAATAGTTGTAGCACTAGCCATATTAGACCAAGGACCAGGAGTGTTTGAAGTGCTTACAAAACGAACCCAATAGTAATAGGTAAAGTCATACTCAAGTCCTTTGTCGGTATATATAAAAGCGTTAGTTGTTCCTACAAGAACAGCACTACTTAAATCTTCTGCTTGAGAACGCCAAATTTCAGTAAACGCATGATTACCATAGGGCGCAGTATTAGTACTTTGATTCCAAGATAAAAGAACGTCGGTGAATAAGCCACTAGCAGTAAGCGAAGTAGGAGCAGGTGGTACTATTACGTCACCTGGTCTTTCTCTGATAGGTCCAAAACCTGTTGCGCCGGTGTTAGGGTTGTAAGGGGATTGAGCTAAGTCTGTCGCTAACCCACTGTCTATAAGTTCGCGTAAAGTTACGGCTCTATCTTTGGGATCTCCCCTTCTGCCTAGTCGCACTTCTACTGCTTCTTTTATAGACTCTAATGCGAGTTTAGTTTCGGGATCTGTTTTTGCCGGAATATTCTTAATGGCTGGAACTTTAGTCTCAGGCATTAGATTCCTCTTAGTTCATCTATTGATTCAGCAATACAAATTTCATTAACTACTTTCGCAGAAGATACTTCTATTGCAAAATCTTTACATACAGTGGCGGGTAGCCTTACAACTGGTTCTTGAATGGTTACAGCACTAAAACTAGGAGTAGTGCCAGTTACAGTAAAAGCGCTGCCTGCTGCTGCTATAACCGAATGGTATATAACAGCGCCATCCCCGTATAATTTAACAGTAACGGGAAAAGCTTCTGCATCAACTTTTAAAAAACCCATGCTTGTAGGTTTAGGCGGAACAAAGTCTTTAGACTTCCAAGTATAAGTTTGGTCTGTTGTACCAGCTTGAAACTTTTTAATCTGATTAGCAATAATCAGATAAGCGTTACCATCATCAGGATCAGTAAATGTACCTCTAATAAGAGCACTAGCAGTTAAAGTAGTAAAAGCGTTTTGCCCTCCCCTGGGATCAAATACAAACCCACCAAAACCAGAACCCGTGTTGTAAAAGCCCAAGTATCTACCTTTCCACAAAGTAGCATTAATAGTTGTGGGGTAATATTGAGCCTGCCATTGATCAGGAGTAATTAAACCCTCTGTAATAACTTGCACGTCGGTACCAGCAGCTGCAACTAAACCATCTGCTCCTGCGTATATAACAAAAGGACCCATGTCTACCATTGATGTTTTACTTAAACAGGCTTGTGTAGATTCAATTTTAATGGCACTCATAGAAGCAGGATCAGTTCCTGCAATTAAATAAGGCGATCCTTCGGTAGTTACAATTAAACCATTTCCAACAGCTTTCATTCCTATAATATTATCTTCTATTGCCATACGATAAGAAGTAGGCCAAGCATGTGGCAAAAATCTTTCTGAAAAACACACGCGCTTGCCTGTAAACCCCGCCATTATACCATTTGGCATAGCGGTTAAACCTTTCATAGGGCCATCAGGGTATGTAGAACTATCATCATCTGGTGGCGCAACCCAAAAATAAGACGGGATAACTTCGGCTAATTCGTCGTTGTTAGATGTATCATCATAACTAGTAGTTGCCATTGCAACTTCCGCAACAAACTGAAAAGCTGTGGTATTAGAACCTGTATTAGATCTGTATATGCGTTTTGTACCAGCACTAGAACCAAAATTGTTATTTGATTTAGCACCTGCTGTTGACAAGTTGCTTACGGTAATAGTAGCGTTGTCGTCTGTTGTAATTACAGTAGATGCAGCAGAAGGTGGGCCTTCTTCGCCGTACGCACTTACAAAGGTATATACATAAGACGTTGAAAAATCAGGTAGTTGGTCTACAAGACCTTTAAATGTAGCCCCGTCGCTAATAGTTCCAGACGTACTTGCACCCGTAGCTGCAATAGCAGGTTCTACCGTTAAAGTGGTTGTGCTTGGTACTGTAGCTATTTTATGTGTTTGGTTTATATCGTCTGCGGGTACAGCATTTTGAGCACCAAAACCTGCAAGGGTAACGTATTGGCCTACGGCCGCACCGTGGTTACTGGCCGTGGTCACTGTCAGTACTGACGAACCGCTGGACGTAGTTAAAGTAGCGTTAATAGACACTGGTGTTTTAATTGCTACAGCTGGCGTATTTGGAGGGGATTCAATTCCTAACCTAAAAAACGCGTTAGGGTATACAGTCCCCCCTATGACTTGGGTGCTTCTGCCCATGCGTGGAAAAGATTGACCAGTCCAATAAACAGTGTT
>Ga0209535_1000197_pt1 | contig 40846 bp, 40 predicted proteins | sample LinPmetageLP28_FD_184041 | JGI IMG/M metagenome (GOLD analysis project Ga0209535, IMG submission 184041) | Marine viral communities from the Pacific Ocean - LP-28 (SPAdes) (version 2) | ecosystem: Environmental > Aquatic > Marine > Oceanic | place: Pacific Ocean | collected 2009-08-22
ACATTAACAGCTACTGGTAATATAATTGGTGGACAGTCATCGTTTGCTTCAATTAATAGTACACCAGTTGGTAATGCAACAGCAAGTAGTGGTGCATTTACAACATTAGCATCAAGTGGACTTACAACATTCACAAATGCAACAGATGCAACTACTTTATCAGCCGCGAGTGTTATTGCTAGTGGTGGTCTTGCTGTTACTGCAAATACTGTATTAGGTAGAGGACTTGTAGTTAACTCAACAGGTGCCGCAGGTAACTTACACGTTAGAGGACCAGGTGTTAGCAATAGTCTAGTTTACGTAGACTTTGAAAAGAATGCAATGGTAGTTGGTGGTGCAAACTTAAACGTACAAAGTGGTGTTGTTGCTAAATTTAATTCAACAGGTGCTATACAGGTACCAGTTGGAACTAATGCACAACGACCAGGTGCGTCAGGAAATGCAGATGTAGCAGGTCTAGTACGATTTAATACTGCATCAAGTGCTTTAGAATTCTATGATGGTAGTGGTTGGACTGTTGCAGGTTCAGAATTTACAGTTATAGCTTCGCAGACATTCACTGGTAACGGTATAGCTACAGGCTACACAATGGCGGCGTCTTCAACAACAGCGGCAACTATTGTAGCTATTAACGGTATTGTACAGATACCAACAACAGCTTATGCAGTTTCAGGTGTTACATTGACATTTACAGAAGCTCCGGCTCCAGGTGACGTCATTGATACACGTAGATTAACTACTACTTCATCAGTTACATCACTTTCCAGTGCTGATGGATATCAGGTAGTTGACCTTGCTACTTCTCCGTATGCAAATATTTCAACAGGAACAAGTAGTGCTATAACAAGACTAAGTCTAAGTGGTGCTGATGGTGACTTTGGTTTAGTTAATGGAACTCCAATAACATATAATCAAACTGCTGTTAATGCTCCAACAGGACATATGGTAGCAATAGATACATTTACGAAAGGCAAGTATACAACAGCTGAATATACAATATCAGTACGTAATGGTGCACAACACGTACAAAGTATGAAGGCTCTATTATTCTGTGATGGTGGTACTCCTGGTAATGTTATACTGAATACATATTCAGATATTAAGTCAGCGGCATCATTAGGTAATATAGCGGCTAACTTGCAAGGAACTACATCAACGTTGTTCTTTATACCAGCAAACGGAACTATTAATCCGAATGTTAAAGTACAGTCAACATATATTGTTTAATTGTTTTATTACTATAGAGAAAAATAGATGCTGAACATTGTAAAGAAATTAAGATCTGGGTATCTTGGGGAAAATATTATCCAAGAAAGAGTTATGGAAGGTGGAACCTGGAGTATGACTGAAGAATGGGTTCCAAATGCTGTAACAAATAACCAAATATCAAATCGTGCAGTAGTGTTTGGTAATGGTACAAGTAGAGAAGGATTTTATACAGGCCACGTTATGCAAAAATTTAGTGGACTGTTAGGAGCAGACACATTACAAACATACGGATGTAATGCCTTTTATAGAGACCACACACCAGACTTCCTTATATGCACAAGTTCTGTAATAGCAAAAGAAATTAAAGACAGTGGCTATTGCGATGATAATGTTGTGTATACTAGAGTTGTTGAAACACTTAACTATCCTGGCAAATTTTATGTAATTCCTTTTGATCCATATGCTGATGCTGGAACTACTGCGGCATATATTGCGGCATTTGATGGACATAAAAAAGTCTATCTAGTAGGGTTCGGTGGAATGCACCATGAAGGATATAACGATAACGTATATGGCGGTACAAATGGATATGATGCGGCCACTGATACACTAGAACATCATAAAGAGTGGGCAAAAAACATAGTAAAATTATGTAATTGTTATACTGATGTACAGTTTATTCGAGTAACGAAAACTGGAAGGCAACCAAGTCCAACAGAATGGGACTCAGTGACAAATCTTAGTCAAATATCTTTCAGAGATATTGTTGTACAAAACGACCTATAAAGTAAATATCTTTTCTATAGTTTTAATCTTTTTAGTTACAGCTTCAAAATTAATTGTACGCCAAACTCCTGGGTGTAACGGTTTAGGATGATCATCAAGTTCTACCCAACAAAATCCACGATGCTCTTCATTTAAAATAGGTAAAAATTCAGTAGCCACTGGTATTATAAATGTATGATAAACAAAGTTACCGTTATCACTCGTAAATTTTTCAATTGGAATAATTTTAGGAGTACTAGGGTCGTTAGGACAAAGTCCTCTTAATTCTTCATTAATCTCTCTAAGTAAACTAACAGAAATACTTTCATCTTTATCAACTTTCCCTCCAGGCATTGCCCAAGTACCAGAATATTTACTAGAATTTCTTAATAGAAACAGATAACGTTTAGTGCTAATACTATATATAAAAGCACCAACACCTTCAATTTTTGTTGCCGCCATTAGACTAAACTTCCTTTAAATTTTTCAATTAATAATTCGGCTATACGCTTATGTCCTTTTTCATTTGGATGGCAAACAGTCCCTTGGAAATATTCACCGTGAAATTTATGTGAGTACATCGGCCCATCAACATCAAGTTGATAGCTTTCATAAGTGTCCAGATTCCTTGTCCACTTATTGTTATAAGATGATATTAATGTAGTTAGATTAGTTGAACTTAAAAAGTTGTCATGATCTAGATTAAATCCATAAGTTTCATTTGTAGGAAGTTGGCCATAGTTATGTGCTAGGATATAATGACATCCGATATCATTAAGAGATTGTTGTATAGTATAGATAAACAGCAAGTGATGATATTTAAACCATTCAACAGTTTTATTGTTTAAGCTCTTTAAATAGTCTTCTTTTTGCCATTGCATTAATGTGTAGAAACCTTTTTCTTTGTTTTCATCATACCAACGTACATCAGGTGGTAGGACAACTAGCACTATATCGTTGGCATTTATTGTTGATAGTTTTGATGCTAGGCGGTGTAGTATAATTCCCATACTAGCACCTTCTTCACCGTAATTTTTATAAGGTAAGTTTAGTTCTTGAGCAAACCAATGTACAAAAGGGTGTTCGATAACTTGTGGGTCATTTAATTCGGATCCATACGCCCAACTGTCTCCAAAGCAGTAAACTATAGAACCAGAGTCCATAGCCCGTTTTTGTACTCGCCGTCCCAACTCTTCACCCATTGTTCGAGAGTCCATTTATATTGAATTCCAGTATTTAGATTACTTACATATTGTACACTAGTTGCCTCACTGCTGTCAAATGATATATCCCAGTGTTTTTTTCCAGTTGAAGAATCAACTCGATATTCGATAATATCGTTAGCTCCACATACTAAATCAGTACCATCAGTACCACGCCAAGCACTAGCACCACTTCCTGACGGATTATCATATGTTCCGATTGCTTTAGTTACTAGATATCGTGTACCAGTAGCTGGTGTTGTATATTCAGCCGCAGTAACCTTTTGAGGATCAATGATAGCAGTAATATTAGTTAACGTATTCGTTGGATACGTATCAATATCTGCATTAAAAATTAATAAGCTATCGTCAGTTGGATGATAACTTACAGTTCCAACAACTTCAGTAGTACCATCTTCTTGCATTAATCTAACTTGGCTTATTCCGTTCTCTAATTGACCACCGTATACACCAATTAAACTACGCCACACATCTCGAGTACCTACTTTTACTACTGGACTTTCTATAGTTGGTTCTCTCGGAGTTTCTAAGTCATTATATTTTAGTAAAGTTAGTGAATTTCCAATTAATAATACACCGTAATCCATTGGAGTAAAGTATTGCCTGTTACCTAATAAATTAGTCTCATCATATATAGCATCACTAAGATCTCCAGTAGCATCGTGTATACTAGCAATGATTTTTTGAATAACACCCATCTTCTTAACTTTAGCTGGCGGACTAAGCCAAATTGGTAGTTTAAAACTCATTCTTGATATATCAACTGGATTTTCTGTACCAATTGGAACAGTTCTTGATGTCCAGTTAGTACTTTCAAGATAAACAGCAGTTAAACTAGTCCAATCAATGTAATTATCTGTTGATTGTATTTCCATTGCCGGATTAAACATTACCATTATTTGTTCTAATATTTGCAATTTTTGTTGAGTATTACTTGTCCATACATCTAAATTTAATTCTAGCATATAAGGAACTGGCATCATTCGATCGATGGTAAATGCGTTTCCTTGTTTATTAGTATACTCGCTAGTTTCCTCATCAAAATAACGTTCACGTATATTCATTTTTCCAACAAATGTAGGTTCCTGCACACGATCTCTATCATAGTTTAGGTTTCCTATAGTAACTGCCATACTAGGAACCGGTGGTAACGCATTTTCTGTATTACCATTAATAATTGCGGCCACCTGTCGTGACATATCACCATAGTAACAAGGCACACGCTGTAAAGTAGTAACCGTTGCGCCTGCATCATTCTTTTTAAGGAACTGTACCTGATAGCCAGATACCATTCGAATAAACTGTGCTAAGAATCGTTCTATCTGTGCGTCATAGAAAAACTGTTGTGTATCTGCCATTATTAATTATCCGCCAAAGGTTTCAAGACTTGACTTAGCCCAACACGCTGAACTTCAACATTTGCATACAATGTGTATTCTAATAGACTTTGTAATGCTATATTAGATGTAATTGTAAACGCAATATTACCGCCTGTGTTGGCTATAACAGTATCGTCGGACATAACTAGTCCGTTTATACTAGCTTTAACGCCAATAGTACTCTTGTATGTAGTTTTAGTAATAACTTGAGCATTTGAATAAGTGTCACTAATAGTATTATGGACTAACGCCAATGAGATAGTTTGTGCTGATGCCGGAGCAACATAAACATTGCTTACCCTAATAGCATCATACGCAAACGCATTATAATATCTCTTATCACTATTGTTAACAAAATTGCTGAGCTGTGTTTTACCTGCTCCTGGTGTTAATGAAGTTCTCACATCGTCCTCTATTTTAACCCATCTCTTACTATCAAAGCGGAACAATCTATTAGGAACATAATCATTTCGTAGGAAGAAGTCACCTTTAGTTGGTGAAGTTGGAAATGCTATTCCAGCTTTCACGGACATACCGTTTGGTGGTAATGCATCTCCTGTTAAATATCCTTCAACCTTATCTGCTGGAGTAATTATACTACCGCTTGCATAAGCATTACTAGATACACCTACATTAGCACTAGCATATGTGCTTATATTACCTGGATCACCTGGGTAACCTTGAGAATTAACTGATTGTGTATATAAATTAGTTGTGTCGTATCCTGATTTTGGAACATCTTCTTCAGCACGTTCGATAACAGCATCATTAATCTCATTTAACTTATCAAAGATTCCGCCAATATCTTCGTTACCACCAGATTCACCACCCGGCACTCCTGGTATAATTCCTTGATTATCACCGTTGTCTGCATTTTCTTGATCAATCTTATCAATAATATCTTTATATTCTTGACTATCAACTAGTGGTTGTAACTTAACTCGCCATAGATGTGGATAATATGTCGGAGCAAATCCTTCTGCGGCTCTAGTAGCGTCATTAACTACATAGAATCTTTTAAGTGCAGTAGTTATGTTGTCGTCTAATGGGTAGAACTCTTTTAAGTTAGGAAGTTCTAGTACATCACCAACCATTAATTTACGTCCTAGCATCTCTACCATATCAGTCAGATGGAAAACAGCGAACATAGTATCGCCTGTTAAGAACAGACCAAACTGTGTTAAATCAAAATCATTATCATTAACACGATAGATAGTACGCATAGTGTAGATACTTTCATCATACAAGCGATCTCTATTCTCTAATAATAATAAATCTTGGATACTGATCTTAGTAAGTGGGCCAGCTGGTTGATCTGGAGTAGTATAAGGTGATGGGGTGCCTAAAGGACCTAGATATTTGTGTATGTGGACATCGACGCCACCAATGGTGAACATCTCGTGTATACGATTATTGAAGAACTTATAGTCGTTGCCTCTTTCTGGCTTGTATAAACTTAAACGTGGCATTAATTAATGAATCCGTATGTTTCATATATTTATCGTCTATTGACCATTAGCCAAAATGATGTTATACTACTGTATGACTGAAATTAACGAATGTAAAGACTGGACAAAAGTCGAGCAAGACTTGCAACAAAAAGTACATAAGTTATATAAGCAAAACTTAAATAAGGAAGACTTCATGAAGTTAATGAAAATGATTGATAATATTAGCAGTATGATGTCTCAACTAAGTATTGAAGAAATAGAATGTCGAAGAAAACAGAAACAAACTAAAAAACATCTTGAAATGATAACTAAGATTAATGCTGATATAGATGCATTTGAGCAACTACTTATGTTCGGAGTATTACTAAAAGGTTGACAGCAATATAATTTACTCGTATAATATATTGATAACAAAAGGACTTATCATATGGCAATAAAAATAGACGGTGCAAAACGAAAGGTAAAAAAAGCAGGAAAGACTAGTAGTTCCTATGGTTCTACTGAGCCTAAGTGGCCTGATTCAGAAATAACAGGTGAGGAATATAGTAGACTTAGACGTTATGCAATGCACTACTATAATATGGAATGTAAAAACACACAATATAAGAAGTGGACTATTGAGTGGATAGGCAAAAGCGAACAATGGAAAGAACATATCAAAGCTATTTCAAAAAATCCTGATAACGCATTTAGTGCAGTACTAGGTGGCTCTTGCCGTATGCTTACATTAGGTATGCCTGATCAACATCAAGGGTTTATTGAGTTCTGGGAAAGTCAAGGTGGAACAATAGGCACACCTCCACCGATGACAAATTTTATTAATAAACAATTAACTAAACTTCTAAATAACCATATAGAAGCACCAAAAGAAAAAAATAAGAATCCTACAGCAAATGTTCCTACTATACAAGATCGTATGAATGAAATTGCTAACAAACATATCTTACACTTTGAATTGTTTGAAGATAAACTAATGGAAGGTGCTACTGTAAAAGATCCCAAGGCATTTGAATATCTTAAAACACAAAACTGCCCACAGGCACTAATTAAAAAAATTGCAGGATTCTTTGAAGTACACAGACAAGAACTAATACAAGCACGTAGTGGGCAAGACGATCAATTGAAAGAAGGTTATAGCCACTATAAAGCAGTTGACTATAAACGATTTGAAATGTTTTATTCTAAACTGTTTGAAGATCTTGATGCATACGAAAAAGTTAAGAAAGCTACAAAGAAAGCACGAGTGCGTAAACCGCCTGCAAAAGAAAAGCTAGTTTCTAAACTCAAGTACAACAAAGGCGATGATAAACTTAAAATAGTTTCTATCAATCCAGTGGATATTATTGGTGCCAGCGAGCTTTGGGTGTATAATGTTAAAAACAGAAAGCTAGGCAAGTATGTCAAAGGGTCATATGATGAACTAGGTGTTAAAGGTACTAGTATTATAGGATTTAGTGATAACGACAGTACACAAAAAACACTAAGGAAACCAGAAGTACAACTGAAAGAACTAATGAAAGCCAACAAGGTACAGTTACGTAAGTTCTTAAGTAATATTAAAACAACAGCAATTAAACTTAATGGTCGAGTTAATTCAGATACAATACTTCTTAAAATAATATAACTTTAACCTGTGTGTTCTGATAAATAATAAAAACACAGGACAATCTAGATGGCAACACCTTTACCAGCAAATGTATCATCGACGTCGGGCAACCTTACCGCTAATTTAAGTCTTCAAGACAAGAATCTTTTTAGTGCTACTACCGGAACAGGTGCAGGACATATTGCCTTTGATGCCAATTTACAAGCACAATTAGACACAGTAAACTCGAAGTATTCAGAGATTACTGATTACATACGCCTAAGGTTAGGTGATGGTATGATTGATGTTGAAGCAGATCTAGAACACTTTCAAATGGGTATTAAGCAGGCATTAATACGTTACAAACAACGTAGTTCAAACTCATTAGAAGAAAGTTATGCTTTCTTAGATCTATTACCTGAAACACAAGAATACATACTTCCAAATGACATCGTTGATGTTAAACAGATATTCCGACGTGGAATTGGATCAGTAACAGGAACAACAGCAAGTCAATTCGAACCATTTGCATCAGGTTATCTAAATACATATATGCTTGTAGCAGGACGTGTTGGTGGCTTAGGTAGTTATGAATTGTTTACTGGTTATCAAGAACTGGCAATGACTATGTTCGGTGGGTATATAAACTTTACTTGGAATAAAGTAACTAAAAAATTAACTATTATAAGAAGAATTCCTAATCAAGGTGGCGAATTGGCAGACCCTCCAGGAGATTATGCCGAACCTGTAATGCTATGGTGTTACAATCAAAAACCAGATCAGATGTTATTAAGTGATCCGCAGACATTTCCGTGGATCCAAGACTATGCCTATGCACTAGTAATGATTAGTATAGGACAAGCACGTGAGAAATTCGCAGTAATTGCAGGACCACAAGGCGGAACAGCACTAAACGGGTCAGCACTTAAAGCAGAAGGGTTTGCTATGTTAGAGCAACTGGACAATGATATCAAGAACTATGTCGATGGTGGACAACCAATGTGGTGGATAACTGGTTAATCCTCTCTAGACCTTTAGTAAGAAACGTTGTATAATACTATTATGTAATTAATTATTGGTTAAAGGATTTCAATGAGCAAAATTATCGGTATTTGTGGGTTCATGGGTAGTGGTAAAGATACTATCGCAGATTATCTAGTTAACATACATCAATATCGCAGAGAAAGTTTTGCTAATTCATTAAAGGACGCAGTCGCGGCCGCATTCAATTGGGACAGAGAAGCACTAGAAGGAAGATCAAAGCAAAGCCGTGAGTGGCGTGAGCAGGTTGATCAATGGTGGGCTAAACGTTTAGATATGCCAAATCTAACTCCACGATGGGTATTACAATATTGGGGAACAGATGTAGTACGTAAGAAGTTTCATAACGATATGTGGATAGCCGGGCTAGAAAATAGACTAGAAAATGCAACAGATGACATTGTTATTACCGATTGTCGTTTTCCTAATGAACTTAAAGCTATACGAAAAGCAGGAGGAATCTGTATTAGTGTTAGTAGAGGTCCTAAACCTGAATGGTATGATGCCGCTGTAAGTTTTAATGCTGGGCATAAACGTAATATGACTTGGGCATTAAGCAAAGGCATACTACAAGATCAAAACATACACGCTAGTGAATATTCCTGGGTCGGAAGTAACTTTGATGCAATACTCGACAACAACGGCACTCCAGCAGAGCTATATGAATACGTAGAAACAATGCTTAGAAGTCAGGAACCAAGTCCCCTTGACGCCACCCTAACCCAGCCCGAGCAACTTCATACTGACAGTTAGCACAGATAGTTTTAAGATTACTTTGTGAATTGTTATTTAAATTACCATCTATATAGTATACAAAAAGCTGTTCTTTGTGTTTAGCAACAAATCCACATTTCTCGCAATGTGGTTTCTTTTTATATCCAGCAATGAACCATGATGGTTTAGGAACAGATAAGTTATTACCTGCTCTAATGCAACTGTCGCATCGACGTCGATAATATGTCTTACCTTTACGTTTATAGTTAACAGCACGGGGTTTTTTACGACAAACAGTACATAAATTTCTAATTTTATCTTCCATATATCTATTTATAAAGTATCGTAAACAACGAACCTTTAAAAGGGCGGTTAACACCAGTGAAATTACAATATAATTATAAATACTACAAAGCAACACACACTTGAATTTATAGTAACACAATGGAGAAAGATAAATGGCACTTATATCACCCGGAGTACAGGTAACGGTATCAGACGAAAGTCAGTATACACCAACAGCGGCAGGCTCAATTGCTTATGTTTTACTTGCTACAGCCCAAGACAAGAAAAATCCAGCTGGTGGAACTGCGGCATACACTACACAAGCAACAGCTGATGAAATATACACAATTACTAGTCAAAGAGACTTAGTTTCCAAATACGGAAATATTGAATTTAAAACAGACACAGCTGGTAATCCTATAAACGGTGATGAGCAAAATGAATATGGTTTATTAGCGGCCTATAGTGCATTAGGTGTTAGTAATCAAGTTTATGTTCAACGTGCTAATGTTAATTTAGATGAACTAGGTGGTACAACTGTTCGTCCAACAGGAACTCCTGCAAATGATACTTACTGGTTAGATGTAAGTGCTACAGGAACTGATTGGGGTATTTACGAATGGGGTGCAGATGGAAATACATTTGTTAAACAAACTCCTACAGTTATTACAAGTACAGACGACGTAAGTGGAACAGTTCCTCTTACATCAGTTGGCGCAATTGGCGACTATGCAGTTGTTACAACAAGTACATCAAATCCAATTTATAAGAAAAGATATGACAATAGTTGGAATTTAGTTGGTAGTCTAGGATGGCAAGATGGTGTTCCGACTATTACAGGATTAATTGCTAATCCAGCTAACTTAGCTATTGGTCAGAAAATGAGAATTAACGGTACCAATGTTACAATGTCAGGTACTACAGTTACAACAGCGGCGGCTGATATTGTTGGTGCAAGTATTCAAGGCGTTAGTGCTAGAGCAAATAGCTCAGGACAACTTGAATTATTTGGTGATGACAATTCAGCAAGTTCAGGTAATATAGTATTAAAAGACGGAAACGTAAAAATTGAAATTGGCGGCACTAATGGTATTGGTGGTGTTGATTGTTCACTTAAATTAGGTTTATGGGATTCATTCGATACAGGTAATACTAAAATTGTTGCAGTACCAACAGTTTCGTTTGACACATATGCTAGTGTGCCTGCTTGGAAACAATCAGACACTGATACCCATCCAGCTGGCTCAGTCTGGCTTAAAACATCATCAACAGGTGATGGTGCAGACTATGGAACTAAAATATATTCAACTATAACATCGTCTTTCATAGATGTTGCTTCTCCATTGTATAGCAGTGATAATGCGGCAATATACGCATTAAGTCCGGTTGCTGGAGGAAGTGATTTAGCAGTTGGTTCATTGTACGTACGATATGATACAACAGAAGCAAATGATTTAACTGCACAGGTATACCGCAAAGCAGTTGAAGGTACATTAAAAATTACAGGTACAGCGGCAGGTGGTAGTGCGTCATATAGTATTAATGATTCATTTACACTTGAAGTAAGTGTTCCAGCTACAACAACAACACAAAGTGCTACTGTTACACTAACTGGTACAACAGCTACAACTTTAGTAACTGATGTATTATCTAAAGGATTACCAAACTTAGTAGCGGCAATTGAATCCGACGGTGCTATTAGCTTTTCACACTTAGCTGGTGGTACTATTAAAATGACATACGGAACAGGTACACCACTAACAACAGCTGGTTTAAGTACTGCAACTAATGTACAAATAGTGTCAGCTGGTAGTGTATTTTTAGCAAGTCCGTTTAAAGCACTAGTTTATACATTTTCATCTACTGAACCATTTACTAATCCAAATGATGGAACTCTTTGGTATTATAATACTGCACTTGAAGTTGATATATTAATTAGTGATGGTACTGCTTGGAAAGGATACAGAAATGTAACTAATGATGCACGTGGATTTAACCTATCAAATACTGATGCGAATGGTCCAATATTAAGTGCAACTAAACCAACACTTAATAGTAGTGATGGACAGTTAGTAGCAGGTGACCTTTGGCTTGATACTAGTGACTTAGAAAATTATCCACAGCTTTATCGTTACAATGGTACTATTTGGTCATTAATAGATAATACAGATCAAGTGTCAACAGACGGTATACTGTTTGCTGATGCAAGATGGGCAACTAACGGAAACGTTAATCCAGTAACTGCTGATATTCCAACTATTACTAGTTTACTTACAAGTGATTACTTAGATGTTGATGCACCAAGCTATGCTTTATATGCTCGTGGTACATTATTGTTTAATACACGTAGAAGTGGATATAATGTTAAAAAATTCGAAAGTACAGCATTAGCTTTATCAGGTGATAATGTGCAACAGAAAGCGGCTTGGGTAAGTTCAAGTGGCTTAGATACTGATGGTAGTCCATATATGGGCCATAAAGCTCAGCGTAATACTGTAGTTGAAGCTCTTAAAGCAACAATTGAAGGATCAACTGCTTTACGTGAAGAACAACAACAGTTTAATATTATTGTTTGTCCAGGATATCCAGAGTTAATACAAAATATGATTACTCTAAACAATGATAGAAAACAAACATCGTTTATTATTGGTGATAGTCCATTGGACAAAACACCAAGTACTATTGGACCTTGGATAAAGAATGACGCACTAGCTACAAATAACGGCGAAAATGGCCTAGTAAGTAATAGTGAGTACCTAGGTGTTTATTATCCATCAGGACTTGGTACTGACTTAGCAGGTGAAAGCGTGGTATGTCCTCCAAGTTATATGATGTTACGTACAATGATACGTTCAGATAATGTTAGCTATCCGTGGTTTGCACCAGCTGGTGTAAGACGTGGCTTAATTGACAATGCAACAAGTATTGGTTACATTGATGTAAATGATGCTAACTTATTCAAGAGCATTGGTGTTACAGTTGGCTTACGTGATGTACTATATACTGATAGAGTTAATCCATTAACAGTATTACCAGGTGTTGGTTTAGTTGCATATGGTCAAAAAACCAGAGCGGCATCAACAACAGCGTTGGATAGAATCAATGTATCAAGACTAACTGCTTACTTACGTTTAACATTAGACAAAGTAGCTAGACCGTTCATATTTGAACCAAATGATACAATTACACGTAGTCAAGTTCAAGTAGCATTTGAATCAGTGTTAAACGACTTAGTCGCTAAACGTGGTTTATATGATTACTTGGTAGTTTGTGATACAAGTAACAACACACCAGATCGTATTGATCGAAATGAGTTGTTCGTTGATATTGCTATTAAACCAGTGAAAGCGATTGAGTTTGTTTACATTCCAGTTAGGATTGTTAACACTGGAGCAGACTTAACCATTACATAATATACGCATATAATGGAAGATGAAAATCTTCCATGAAAGTGTCTGAAACCACATAAATATGTATATAACAGATAAAAGGAAAACAAGATGGCAACATCATCATTAAGTAAATTTACAGTACCTTTAAGTACTGACCAAAGTGCATCAGCCCAAGGCTTGTTAATGCCTAAACTAAAGTTCCGCTTTAGGGTGAGCTTTGAGAACTTTGGAGTTAGTCAACCAACAACTGAATTGACCAAACAGGTAATGGAATTTACAAAACCAAAAATGTCATTTAACGAAATAGAAATTCCAGTTTACAACTCACGTGTTTATCTAGCTGGTAAACCTGAATGGGAAACTGTTACTTGTATGTTACGTGATGATGCTAGTGGTGAAGTTTCTAAACGAGTTGGTGAGCAAATGCAGAAACAATTCGACTTTATGGAACAAGCAAGTGCGGCGGCTGGTATCGATTATAAATTCGTTACTAAGTTTGAAACACTTGATGGTGGTAATGGTTCTAGTGAGCCAGTTGTACTTGAAACTTGGGAATTATATGGTACATATATTTCAAATGTTGATTACTCAGATGGAAATTACTCAACAAATGATCCAATGACAATTAACTTAACTCTACGTTACGATAATGCAATCCAAACACCAATTGGTACTGGACTAGGAACAGCAGTAACAAGAGCGGCTGGTACAGTAGTTACTGGATAATTAAAAAATATATTAAAAAGCCTGGTTTTTCCGGGCTTTTTTTTGGCCTGATTTTAGGTGATAAATATACTATATAACTGGAATAAATTATGGCAGGATTATTTAGTAATTTCTTTAAACAAGTAGCCACTGGTGACGAGATACGAGACTGGCAACACGCCTCTCGATTGTTTATTGATAGCCTGTATCGTCTTAGTCCCAAGATGGGTTCACTGTTCCACGTGTATATGGATCTAAATCCAGTAGTATCACAGATACAACAAAATGAACAAATAGAAATAGGTATGCTAGCTAAGAGTGCTACACTACCTAAATTTAACGTACAAACAAAAACACTAAATGCTTATAACCGTAAAAATATTAATCAAGAAAGAATTACATATGATCCATTAACAATTAATTTCCACGATGATAGTGCAGACGTAGTACGTGATTTTTGGTATGGTTACTATTCATACTATTATAGAGACGCTGACTATCAAGAATCTAGTTATCGACAAGATCACAAGTATAAAAAAAGACAAGAACAAACTTGGGGATTTACTCCATTAATGAGTGTTGGTACAGAACATTATATTAATGCTATCAGAATTTATAGTTTACATCAAAAATCGTTTAGTGCTTACACTTTAATTAATCCAACTATTACTAATTTCCAACACGGCGATCAAGTGATGGGTGAATACGAGCCACTACAACATTCAATGCAATTTGAATATGAAGCAGTGCAGTACGCTACAGGAGATGTTAGTGCAGGAACAGTGTTAGGATTTAATACAATACATTATGATCATAGTGCTAGTCCGCTTACACCATTAGGTGGAGGTACTACTAGTATATTAGGTCCAGGCGGACTAGTGGAAGGTATAAGTGATGTTACTAATAATTTACAAAATGGCAATTTCCTCGGAGCGGCACTAGGTGGATTTAGAACAGCACAAAACTTTAAAAGTCAAAATTTAAGTAGGGTAGCTGGAGCCGAATTAAAGCAATTAGGAATGGACATACTGCGTGGGCAGAATCCATTAAGCACAGTCTTTGTACCTACAGCAGGATCAGTTAATAATGGAATAGCAAAAGCAATACAAACACTTCCAGGTATTGGTAGTGGTGATACCATGAATGATGCAAGCTCTGTTATCCCATCAAGCAACCAAGGTCGAATCGACTTATAAGGATAAATTATGGCAAGCGAAGCAGGAAATTTACCACCTAAGTCGGCAGAAGATACAAACTCTACGACTCGGTTTTTTAATAATTATTTTGATAATGTTTTTAATGCCACCTCTCCAAATATTAATGACGCTGTTATAGGCTACTTTCAAACAGTAACAGGAGATAAGGATACAGGCACAACATTAGGAACAACAGTAATTTATACTGCGATACAACAAGGCCTTGATCCAATGACCCTTGTTGATCAGTTTAGAGCACTTCCAAGTGGAACAAAAACACAAGTAAAGACTCCTATTCCAAATACATCAGTGGTTACCACATATACGACATTTGCAAATGTTGTATTAAATAAAAATGCTTTTCCTGTGGGGCAGGTGTTTTATGCAAATGTTGATGCTAAGTTCTATCAAAGTTATTTCGATGAAGTAACATCTACAATAACAACAACTAATACGTTTGCAAGCAATGTATTTGATGCTAACAATATTCAGGTGCAACAGCAACGTATATTTGCTGGACAACCACAGCTTGGTACAGTATACACACAAGATGAGCCAGAATTCTTAACACCTGATACTCCTTTCCCAAAAGCTAACGCTAACGTTACTGTTGCTAGTTCATCAAGTGACGAATCAATACAGGCAAGATCAACACAGACTGCTACAGTACAACAAGATTACACACCGATTGAATTTAATAATCCAGATGATCTAGTGGACCCTAGTCAGGAAATGGTAAAAAGTTATCTTGATACTAGTATTCAAATACAAGCGGCACCTAACTATCAAAGAGATACAGTTAGTTTAGGCAGTGGGAAATTCGAATATAGTTACAGCTATATAACTTATACACAAGAGAAAGATGAATTAACTCCTTATCTCACAGTGTTGTTAAATCAAAACAGAGTAAACACTAGTTTATTAGGCATTAGTCAAAATCCGCCTGTTAACAAATATGTTTCTCGTTCTATATTATCCTAACAATGGCCAAGTACGCACAAGGCAAATATCAAGTTAAACATCCAGAGAAATATATGGGAAAAAGACTTCCTACCTATAGAAGCTCGTGGGAATTTACTTTTATGACTTTTTGTGATAACAATGATGCTGTATTGCAATGGACAAGTGAAGGAATAAAGATTCCTTATTATAATCCAGTTAAAGGAAAGCAAACAATTTATGTTCCTGACTTCCTTGTAGTATACACTGATGCAAATAAAAAACAACATACAGAATTAATTGAAGTTAAACCATCAACAGAAACAACAATGGAGTCTGCTAAGTCATATAGAGATAAATTAAGTGTTGCTATGAATATGGCCAAGTGGGCCGCGGCCGATGCGTGGGCAAAAGCACACGGTATGCGGTTTAGAGTAGTAACCGAATACGACATCTTCAAAAATCAGAAGCGGTAAATACTAGACTATGACAAAAAAACTAGAAGAACTATTTAACTTACCGCCAAATGAAAAAACGGAAAACAAAGACACCGAGAGTATTGGCGATAATGATATCAATGAAAATAGTGCCATCATTAAAGAGATGGACGAAGCCATTGATAAAATAGATAAAGCACTTCCTTATGTTAACGATTTAGATGTTAGTGATAAAGAGCTCGATGACCTAAGTGATCTAGCAAAAGAGAAGTTCCAGGACCTATTAGATCTAGGAATGAATGTAGAAGCAAGATTTAGCGGACACATACTAGCAACAGCCGGAACACTATTAGGACACGCTATAACAGCTAAACAAGCGAAGTTAGACAAGAAGTTAAAAATGGTTGATTTACAACTTAAAAAAGCCAAATTAGACTCACAAACAGCCAAAAACGACGGAGAAGATGTGCTAAACGCCGCCGATGGTAAAGGTGTTATACTTGACCGCAACGATCTCTTAAAACAGATAAATGCGGCCATTGATAAAGACAAAAAACCTAGTAAGTAGGATAAATAATACAAACAGGATAATATATAGTTATGAAAACATTTTTAGAATACTTAGCAGACAATAATAAAACATACGAGTTCCGTGTTAAATTTGCAAACACAGATCCAAAAGAATCAATGAAGAATTTGGAACACGTTATGAGTGCTTACGGAGACTTTAAAATGACTCCAGTTAAGAGCTTACCAATTGTTGAAACATCAATGGAATTTCCAAATTACAAAGCACCAGAAGTTTATGTGACTGATGTAACTTTGCAATATCCAACTACAGAAGATACGCTAAGAGCGGCAATAGCTACTCACGCTAAAATACCAGCTGGCAGTATTAATGTAGTTCCACTAGCTAGTCCAGAACTAGAATGGCGTGAAGGCGAAGGAAAGAGCCATACATTTAAAGAAGGTGAAGCGGCTTTACAGGAAGATTATCCAGAAGCAAACAAAGACCAAAAAAAAGCTTCAGAAGCATATAAAGATGCAAGCATTCTTAAAGAATTAAATCCACCTGCACAACCAGATGTAGAAATTGCTGGAAAAAATCCAGATCCAGTTGGCAACGAAGGACATACAACAAATGATATTCCGGGCGGAACAACTAGCCCAATGACAAATCAGAACGAAATACCAAACCCAGTTAAGGAAAACTAGTTATGAGCGATATGGATATGTACAAGATACTAGGAGCAGTAAACAACCTAGATAAATCTGAAGAAACTACAGAGGCTCCTGCAACAGAAGCTAAAAAACCAATATACGAAACTGTAGAAGCAAAAGGTGCGATTACAGAAGGTGCATTAAGTGATGCAGTTATGGCTATGACTAGTAAGTATGAAGGTTATAAAGTTGCTGAATCAGTGGAAGAAATTGAAGAAGCACAAAGTCCAGCACAAAAAGCGGCATTCCAAAAAATGCTAGATGCTAAGAAAACTACAACAGAAGAAACAGACGCAGAAAAAGATGATAAAGCTGAAAAAGCCGCCGACGAAGTTGCTAAAGATATCGAACACGATGAAGATCACAAAGGCAAAGATGACGACAAAGCTGAAAAAGCTGGTGATGAAGTTAAAAAAGATATTGAATATGATGACAAGAAAGACAAAGAAGAAATGAAAGAAGACCGCAATGAAACAAATGGTGAATTCTTCCAAAGAATTGCTAAAATGTGGGACGAAACACTTGAAGAAGAAGTGCAAGTAACAGAAGCTAAAATGAAAGACAAAGCTGAATTTGATGCTGATGCAGAAGTAGGTGATCATTACACTACTGCTGACGGTAACAAGGTTACTAAAACAGAGAAAGGTATTAAGCACGAAAAAGCATACAAAGACGAAAAAGAAGAAGCATTTGAAGACACAGATGCAACTAAAGATTTTGTTAGTGATATTAAAGACGTTGAAACAGTCGAAGAAGGTGATGCCTTTAACGGTGAGTTAACAAAAGTAAAAACACCGGACAATTCAGATCCAAACGTTGCATCTCCTGTTAATGCAAAAGCACAGACACAGAAACCAATATCCCTGTATAAGAGTAAAACAAACGAAGCAAGACAACTTAGAGAAGGTAGAAAAGTTGACGACCTACGTAACCACCCAATATATACTAAAGAAGAAGCGTGGGATCATTATTCAAAAGAATTAGCAGAACAAGAAATGGAAGAAACAGCAGTAGTAGTTGATGCAGTACAAGAGCTTGATGAAATTGCAAAACTAGCTGGTGTTGGAGACCATAGCTACAGTGGTAGTGCAGGCAAAGATAGTCCACTTACACAAGATAATACAGAAGCTACAAGTTGTGAAGAAAGTGCTAGTCCGATAAGTGGTGGAACTGTATGCTTAAAATGTAATGAAGAAATTGTAGAAGATAGTTGTGGTTGTGAAACAAATGAACAAGAAGAGTTAGCAGATCCAGCTTCAGAGTATACTTCTTCATTAGAATCAGATCCAAACGCAATGGAAGAAGATTCTTATGATGGCATTGGTGATATGAATGCTATGGAAGAAAAATTAAACGAAGTTGCAACACGTAAAGATTTCCGTGCAGTAGCTGAATTACTATCAAATATTGAAGATCGTGAAAAAGCAACTAAACTAGCTCATCATCACGCTGATATATTTAAAGCCGCAAATGATAGATTTTCAAAAGAGAAGTTCTTTGCCGCCGCAGGTGTTGACGAGAGTTTTGCAAACGCAATGAGTCCTGTAGCAGAAGATGAAATGGAAGAAGGAAACGAATTTACAAAAGCACGTTTGGATGCAATTGCAGACGGTAGCGATACATTCGAGCTTGACGGTAAACAGTATGATGTTAAAGGTGATACTAAAGACGAAAAGAAACAAGTTGAAAGTAAAAATCCTTACAAACAATATGCAGTTAAAGAAGATATTAATGTTAACATTACTGCATCAGGCGAGCAAGACGCACTTAATCTTATGATGAAACTAGCTGGTTTACCGCCAGTTGTAGTAGCTACAGCAGATGATCAAATGGATGATGACCATGGGTGTGACGCAGTAGAAGAAGAACGTGATGTTGAATGGAGTAATACACCAGACGAAAAAACAGGACCACAAGGTGCTAACTATCCAAGTGGAACAGATTTAAGTCGTAGTAAAGTACAAGACCCAGCAACAGCTAACAAAGCGGCAAATCCGTTAGAAAAAATAGCTGAAGAAAAAACAGTTAAAACTGATGATCTTTGGGACGAATACGAAACTATACTAAAAGACGTTAAAAAATAACACTTTTCAAAGGCTGTTATGAAAATTAACGACATTATCCGAGAAGGCAAAAAAAATCCAATCAAAGGAAAAATCCCCGTCGATGCAAACGCTAAGGCGCCCGGCGAATGGCTTTTTCGCGACAATGGCACCGATAGAGCCTATAACTTAAATCGTGTAATGATGGCAACTGCAATGGCAGATGGCAAGAATATTACCCCTCTTGAAATGGATCAGGCTAGCTGGGTAGAAAAAAACAATGTAGCACGTCCTTACTCTGAAGAAGAACATAAGATGGTACAACAAGCATTTGCTACAATACCAGGGCAAGTAGAACACTCAGTAAAACATCATAAAAGTGTTGAAACTGACGACACAGATAAGCATAGTCCAGTTGCTGGAAATTATTCATCGGCATCAATTTATAACGCAACTAAAAAGCGTAAGAAGAAAAAATAATGACTGATGAATTTAAAGATGATCTTGAAAGATTAAAATACTTGTCTGGAGTAACTGCAGAATCTGGTAGGTTACAAGAGTACGCTACCATGGACGACAATAACTTTGGTTACGCTAATCCTGGTCAGGACGCAAATAAGTTAATACAACATCAAAAAGAAAACGATATAAAACCAGGCAGTCCGGAATGGTTTCAACTATGGTTTTCAAAAGAGCATATTACCGGCGAAAAACCCTGGTAAAATAAATTCCACTTTTAAAAAAACATTAAATACTGTATGACACTACAATTTAATGCCTCACGAAGGTTATAAAAATGGCAAATAACGCTAAAGGAACAGACGCTGTACTAGTCAAGAAGCCTCATACTAAAGAGAGGTTTACTAAAACACAGCTAAAAGATTTTGCTAAGTGTGCAGATCCTATTACAGGGCCTGAATACTTTATGAGCAACTACTTTTATATTCAACATCCTGTTCAAGGGCGAATGTTATATGCACCATATGAGTACCAAAAACGACTAATACATTCATATCATGATTTTAGATTTTCAATAAGTCTGATGCCAAGACAGACAGGGAAGTCAACATCAGCCGCAGGCTATTTGTTATGGTACGCTATGTTTGTTCCAGATAGTACTATCTTAATTGCCGCACACAAATATACAGGATCACAAGAAATTATGCAACGCATACGCTATGCGTATGAATCAGTACCAGATTATATTAGAGCAGGAGCAGTTAGCTATAACAAAGGGTCAATTGATTTTGACAACGGTAGTCGTATAGTAAGTGCTACAACAACTGAAAATACTGGACGAGGTATGAGTATATCATTACTATATGCAGACGAGTTCGCTTTTGTTCGCCCTACTATAGGCCGAGAATTTTGGACTTCGATATCACCGACGCTAGCAACTGGTGGTAAATGTATAATTACATCAACACCAAACTCAGATGAAGACCAATTTGCTACATTATGGAAAGGTGCTAACAAGTGTTTCGATGAACACGGTAACACAACTGAACTCGGTATCAATGGATTCAAAGCGTTCCGTAGTTATTGGAATGAACATCCTGATAGAGACGAGAAGTGGGCAATTGAAACAAGAGCACAGTTAGGTGAAGATAGATTCAGGCGTGAAATGGAATGTGAATTTATTATCTGGGACGAAACATTAATTAATGCTGGTCACCTAATAGAGTTGCAAGGTGTTGACCCTATAGAAACACAAGGACAAGTACGTTGGTATAAAAAGCCAGAACCTAAATCAACGTATTTGGTATCACTAGATCCTAGTCTTGGTACAGGTGGAGATCCGTCGGCTATACAGGTGTTTGAACTACCTAGCTTCACACAAGTAGCAGAATGGAATCATAATAAAACAACAATACAAAAACAAATATCTATTCTGAGTGAGATTACAAAATACATAGCAGAAACAGTACCATCGACTAATATATACTATAGTCTAGAAAATAATACCCTGGGTGAAGCGGCCTTAATAACTGTGGCAGAAATGGGCGAAGAGAACATTAACGGACAATTCTTAAGTGAACCTAAGAGAGCAGGAAATAGTCGCAGATATAGAAAAGGGTTCAATACGACCAATAAAGTTAAACTTACAGCCTGTGCAAAACTTAAAAGTTTAATTGAAAGTAAAAGAATGACAATACATAGTCGCCCATTAATTTCAGAACTTAAATCATTTGTATCTAGTGGTAGTGGATATGCGGCCAAAGTCGGTGAAACTGACGATTTGGTCATGGCATTAGTTCTGGTAATACGTATGGCAATGCTGATGCAGAGCTATGACCCTACACTTGATGAAGTAATGAAAGATGGACTTGATGACTACCTTGAACCTATGCCGTTCATAGTTTTTTAATCTTAGATAAATACATTTATGAGAGAAATTGAAAACATAGCAGAAGAATTATTTGAAAAGGTCCGTGATAGATTTTCTGACGTTAGTCTTGGTGATCAAAATGCTAAAGCTACACAGAAACCTGAAGAAGCACGATTTTTTAACTTTGATTACACCGTTGATGGTGAGCCACACGGTAATGTTACTATTAGTATAATAGATGAACAAGCACTTAAAGTTTATTTTAGTAAGAATATCAGTGACGAACTAGATCAAGAACATAAACAAGATTGGTACAAATTCTTGCGTGAATTACGTGAATTTGCTAAAAGACATTTATTAAGTTTTGAACCTCGTGATATTACACGTAGTACATTGCAACACAGAGATATACAACAACAAAGTCACGCAGATACTACTTACTCAAAAGAAGAAGTAAGTGAGTATGCACAGTCAGAATTAACTATAAAAGGTAGTGACAAAATGAGTAGCCAAGAAAGACACAAGGCTATTATGACAATGTTTCCAGGAGCAAGATTATCTGATGCGACTCCAGGCATATATAGTGTTGTTAAATTTCCAAAAACTAAAGATGCTGTTGCAGTTAAGCTAATATCAAATATACGAGGTGTAAGAGAACTTCCAATGAATGAAGGTTGGTCAGGCACTAAGAATCGTAGCTATCAGAAATTTGCTGAAGTTCGTATTAAAGTAAAACACAATAAACCTATACTAGATGATGTACACGGTGCTAGAAGTCGTAATATATCAGATACATTCGTTGAAACTAAACAAGGTGAAAGATTTAAATTACCATTTAATAATCTAACTGGTGCGAGAGCAATGGCTCGACATATATCAGCAGGTGGATTACCTACAGACGAATTAGGAAAACATATCACTGAAATGGTTTCAGAGATGACAACACTGCGTCCTTTTATTAGAGGAATGCAGAAAAGAACTTTTGAAGACTCAATGACACAGGAAATGGTAGAATCAGCACACGAATACCATGGTTTACTCAAAGACACGTTAAAGAAAATGAAAGGTAAACGTGGCTATATGGCATATCAGGAAAGTTATAAACCAGCACTAGTTGAAGATGATGCTGAGATACCTGATCTTAAAGAATTATTTGTTAAAAAATCACTTGATGAACGTATTGAACAAGCACTTCCACTAGTACATAAGGCATACAACAAAATGAAAACTAATAAAACTACTACAGAAGCTCATGAATTTGAGAAATGGGCAACTAACTTATCCGAAGGCACTTGGGCACTTCCAGAAACAGAAGAGCAAGTTGCAAAATTAGCAGAGTTAATGGCAGAACCATTGCCAGTTGGTGTTGATGCAATGGATGCTACTACAGCACTGTATGATATTATCGGTGATGATACATTTTTTAATACACTAGAAACAGTAGCAAAAGATGATCCAACAGCAGATGCACGTTCATATATTGCAACTTGGTTATCGGACAATATGCCAGATGTACTAGATCAAGTAGTTGTTAAAGATGAGCAAGAAGAATTATCAGAAGAAAAAACACCTATGCGTAGAATAATGGACTTTGACAATCACGCATTATATTGGTCCAATGCAGGCCCGTTATCAAAAGAATACAGTGAGCTATATGATAAACTAGTACCAAATGAGGGCAAATCAGACACTATTGAAGGTGAACTATTAAGAGCTATAGGTAAAATTATTTACAGACACGGTAATGACGGTGATAACTTTAGCAATGGATCATATGCTTTCATTGAAAAAATGGTTGGACCTATAGATAATCTAGATGATATGGCTACTAAAGTTATACAATATGTACTAGATAAAAAAGGCAAGTATACACCAAATCCAAGTTTTGATTGGTTAGATACAGCAGACTACGGGCCAGGTAAGTATGAAGATGATTGGGAAATGGTAGATTGTGAATCTTGTGGTGGATCAGGTGAAAACGAAGGTTTCGAGGATGAAGACGGTAATATAGAGTACGAAGAATGTGATTCCTGTGATGGTACAGGTGAAAGAGAATCTACAATGTATAATGAAGGATTTGATCCTGATGAATTTGACGGTGAAATTGAAATACCAGCAGTAAACCAATTAAGAGGAGAAAGACCAACAACAATTAAATATACTGCTGAAGTAGATAAAGAACAAAACACAGTGCGTGTAACTAAATGCTCAGACGAAAAGTATAGAGATGAATGTCAAGCAGATGCTGAAGCAGAGTGGGACGCAAGAGACGCTGACGTACCAATGGACGAAGGGAATAGTCCACATAAAAAAGGTACTAAAAAGTATAAGAAGCATATGGCCGCTATACACGCCGAAGGTTCAGATCATATGATGTATAATGAAGATGAAGATGAGAATAGAGAGGCAGTACACGATGCTATTCTTCGACGTTTCCAAGACAATCTAGATCTAGTTATTAAAGTAGGTGGACCACAAGAAACAATGGATGCGATTAGAGACTATGTAGACAGTGAAGATTGGAGTGATCTACAAGAGATAGGAACCAGTGACGTAAGTGCTTGGGTCAACAACATTGTTAAAGATAGCGAACACACTAATAAATCTAAGATGATGTATGAAGGCAGAATGAAAGAATTGCACTACGACTTAGAAAACGCATCAGACGAAGAGTTTGAAAAAAACTGGAACTCTAAAAAGTCTGACTGGCAAGAAATTAAAACTAAAGGGTTAAGACAAGATCCAAGTAAACCAGCATACATTGGTAAAATGAAAATGCACAAAGAGTTAGAAGAAACTTTCCAGAAGCATTTAGCAGAAGGTAAATTAAACGAATCTAAAACTATTACAGAAGCAGATGTTACTACTACAGTTAAAGACTATTGGGATGGAGATCTAGCACAAGTGCTAAAAAATGCAGGAGTAAGAGCAACAGTTACACGTGGGTCAGGCAGTAATGGTGATGTTGCATATCAAATTCATTCAGAAGTTGCTAGCCAACAAGAAATACAAGATGCACTACAAAATGCACAGGTACCAACAGGCGGACTTGAGTCAACTAGTGATTCAGAACTAGATCAAATGCACTCTGCAGGAGTTGAAGAAAGTGTGACTCGTATAAAAGAAGCATTTTTAAAAGAAGCACACGAGAAATTAGAAGCGTTAGTAGGGCAAAGAGTATATGCTAAAACAAAAGGTCAAACAGGACAAGTTGAAAAGGTTAGTGGTACCCATAGGAATAGCCTAGTAGTTAATTTAGATAATGGAAAAACAACAGTAGTACACTTCACTGACTTAACTAGCGAAGGTGATAAGCCAGGTGCAGTTAAAAGGCATATTGCTAAACTAAGAGATCTATTAGATCTAGATGATAACCCAGTTCCAAATGATGGCTTACCAGCAAACTCATATGACGCAATGGAAGAAAAAATGGATGAAGGAATGAAAGAAGCAGTACACACACCAGGACAAGTTGCACAGGCAGTTAGAATAGCAAATCATATGGCAGGTAATTACACTGATGCGGCAGAAGCAATTGAAGCATTGCATCCAGGACTAACAGATCATCCTACTGTAGCTACTGCTCTTAAAAAAGCAAACGAGAGTATGCGAGAAACTATGAACATATTCCAAGGACTAATGAAATGAAAACATCAGAATTCATAACTGAAATGGATTGTTGGGACGGGTACAAAAAAGACGGTACACAAAAAGGTACTGGTAAAAATAAAGGTAAGCGAGTAAACAAATGCGTACCAGCAGAAGCTGTCGAAGAAGTAAAAATTGACGAAGCTGAATTTGAAATAACATATAAGAATCCACAGTTTACTGGTACTAAAAAACACACAGTTAAAGCAGTAAATGCTAAAGGTGCAGAACAAAAGTTTTTAAGTTTTGGTAATCCATTTAAAGTATTAGACGTTAAGAAAAAAGAAGCTGTTACAGAGGCTGACAGGCCTTTACCACAAGACTTTGTACCAGAACCTGTAGTAGCACAAACAATAAAAGAACTAGGACCAGGATTGGATCCAATGGGTAATGGCTTTTATGACTTAGCATACGGAAAACTACTTGGTAATTATCTAGCGACGCATACTCCAGAAATTAAGAAAAAGTTTAATATGAGCTGGAATTTAGCGTGGGCAAATCAAATGAGAGAGCTGTACAGTAGAGAGTACGGTGGATATCAAAAAACACCAAAAAAATAAACTAAAGCGTAGTTAGTTTTCGAAGGGCAGTTAAAAACTGCCTTTCTTTTTGGCCGATAAATATCTATATGTTAAATCTATTAGACTTTTTCCTTCAAGTGGTTAATGTATCGAGCCCAGCAGATCGCTATCATCCATTGATGACATATGACGATGTTGTGGTTATTAACTTCGACTGCCTCTACGATAGAGAAGGGTATATCAGAGCAGGTGATCAATTAATTTATATGGCACACAAATTAGGCAAAGATAAGAGATTTTTATTCTTAAGTGAAGATGGAGCTATGGTGGAGCTATCCAACGCCATAGAAATAATTAAAAATATCCGTGATTGTTTTAAGTTAACAGAAAATACCTGCACAGTTATATGTAGAGAATCTCTCACAATACCAAACGTTACAGTTGTAAATAGAGAAGCAATACCCTATTGGCGAACTGTTTGTAGGAAACATATTAAACATATCGGGATACCAACTCCCCCATTTAGCAAAAAGTTTGCTGTATGGTTTAACAGAGGAACATTCTATAGACTAGATATAGTAAAACATCTGGTAGAAAATCATAAAGAACAAAGTTATATATCCTATCAAGAGCCAGGCGTACTAGTCGATCGAAAGATGACTGAATATTTTACAGAGCAGATTGATTGGGCAAACGCCAATACTCCAATTGTCCATGACACATTATGGCCTAATCGCGAGGTTGACATAACGAAAGTATTAGATAAACCCTACGACGATTACTTCGTTGAGATAGTAGCAGAGACAGATATTAGATCTACGGCCTGGATAACTGAGAAAACTGTTAAGAACTTATGTATAGGGAAACCGTTTATATTAGTTGGAGCTCCTGGTAGTTTAGAAAAAATTAGATCTCTAGGATATGAAACATTTAGCCCATGGATAGATGAAACATACGATACTATTGTAAACGCATATGATCGTATAGAAGCAATTAAAAAAGAAATAGATAGATTGTCTACAGTTGATGTTAATGCACTACACGACAATATACTGCCAGTGCTTGAACGTAATAGGAAATCGTATGGGTAAGCCAACCCTACCGTTTGTCGAAACAATGATTACACAGGTCTGTAACCTAAGTTGTACTGGTTGCACAAACTATAGTGATCTACAACACGAAGGATATGTTCCGTGGTCACAAGGACGCGACTGGATAGAGTCTTGGCTAGAAAGAGTAGATATAGCAGACTTTGGTATATTAGGTGGCGAACCTACTGTTAGTCCGGAAGTCAATGACTGGATACTTGGATTAAGACAAGTACTACCTAAGGCACAGATACGCTTTACTACCAATGGATTATTGCTTAATAAGAAGTTTGATATAGTTGAAAATATGGCGGATGTTGGTAACTGTGTATTTAAGATAGCATTCCATCAAGACAATCCAGAGCTAGAAGAAGTGGTAAAACGTATATTTGATATGTACGATTGGGAACCAGTTGTAGAATACGGAGTACATCGATGGAAAACAAAAAATAACTTCCGTTTCCACGTTAAACGGCCTGATACATTTTGGAAAACATTTAAAGGACCATATGAAGATATGGCTCCGCACACTAGTATTCCAAGTGATGCGTTTGACATATGTTGCCAACAGACCTGCCCATTATTACACAATGGTCGTATCTATAAATGTAGTACCAGTGGACTGTTAGCAGAAACTTTAGAAAAATTTAATACACCTAATAGTGAACAATGGCAACAATATCTACAACAAGGAATGGGAGCTGATTGCAGTGATCAAGAATTAACAACCTGGTTAGAAAACTTTGGTAAGCCAGCTGATGTTTGTGGTATGTGTCCGAGCCCAACAGATCTAGATTCTAAAATTATACATCTAGAAAACGTATCAACTAGGAAAATTAAATGGAAATAACTATAGCAACAGTAGATAGAAAAATCTTTACTAAAGATATGTTACTAAAAACATTATACAAATGTCTTACTAACAACGATACTTTATTAATTGATTTTAGTCCAGAAGGATCATCAGCTGAAGCTTTAGGTTTGTATAGTCTATTAGATAATTTCTGTGATACAACTAACTATCCTAAGTCTAATATAACCATTAAAACAGCTAATATGATAGAACGTCACGCAGAATATAATATTATTCGTGATCCGTATTGTTGGTATGAAATAAGAGCAATACAGAAATGGTTAACAGGTAAGACTATTTCTACAGGCAAATTCCCTGGTAAACACTTTGCTAATTTTAGTAGCCGAACAAATTGGTCAAGACTATGGATAGCTACAATATTGGATCAATATTATAACGATAAAACTATACAAACTTATCATTATGATCTGACTAGAGAAAATTATAACCATAACAAATATACAGGACTAGATGATCTAATTAGGCATAACTGTGATTTATATGTTGAGGCGGCTAAATTTATACAGAGCTGTCCAAGAACACTAGATCTAGAATATTTACAAGATCTTAAGAATCAAGATAACACTCTATTCCATCATATAGATAGTTACTATCCAATCCAACATCCTAGCAACTTAAATCTACTACAATATTACCATGATATATTTGTTGATATTGTCGTTGAACCTAATGTTAGTGGTAACAGTTTCCTAGTAACAGAAAAACTATGGAGAAGCATTATTGCTCGACGTCCTTTTATAGTAATGAGCAACCATAATTACTTGGTAAATCTTAAACGTTTAGGCTTCCGTACATTTGATAATTATTGGGATGAAAGTTATGATAACTGTAAAGAGGGTGATCGAATACTAAAAATACAAGGTATACTAGAACAAATTGCTAGCTGGACTTTACCAGAGCTTAATACTAAATTAATAGATATGCAAGATATACTAGAACATAATGTTACAGTATTTGCAAACTTATCACCTAGTAAGGTTAGTGAGGCATTCAATGAGTAAAATATTACTAGCAGGAGACAGTTGGGGAATAGGAACATACCAAGGAAAAGGTAATAATTATAAACCCACCGGAAAAGGTATACAGAGCATATTAGAATATCAAGGGCATCAGGTAACAAATGTTAGTCATCCCGGAATATCAAATCGTAGTATTATTACAAGGATACCTTATAAGCTAGATGAGTTTGATTACATTGTATTCCTACAAACAGATATATTAAGAGAAAATAGTTATCACGGACCTAAAGGTAAAGAAAAAAGCTGGAGATGGTTACGTGAAGATTTTATAGATGAGTTAATGACTGCTGACACTATAGAGAGTTATATTAACGAACACTTTAACTATCTCTATAGTAAATTAAACAGAATTGGGCCAAAGATTATCTGCCTAGGCGGGTGGAGCGACCTTCACCCTTCAATAACTGCTTTTGATAATCTAGTACCGTTGATTCCTAGTATTACACAACTGTTAGTACCTAAGGTAAAAGAACAAGTTTATATCAGTGATTTTGAATACTTTGTTGATTTAAGCAAAGATAAAAAGTTTATGGACAAATTTAATAGTGAATTTAAGCAAATTGCTATCCAAAGTTCACATAAATTTGAAGAATCCTGCAGGGCGTGGGATGACGTACACCCAAACATTGAAGGATATCAATTAGTAGTAGATCAATTATTGACTTATTTTGCCAAAAAATAAAAATACCTGTTAATGGCGTTGACGGATAAATAAACATAGCGTATAATACATATTATGCGTAAGGCATAAAACAAACAGTAACACTTTAAGACCAACTTAAAACAATAGGAGAAACATCATGGCTACATCATTAGCAGAAATAAGAGCAAAGTTACAAGCAACAGAAAATCGCGGTACAGGCGGTAATTCACAAGGCGGTGGCGATAACGCTATCTACGCACACTGGAACATCCAAGAAGGCGATACAGCACGTTTAAGATTCCTTCCAGATTCAGATACATCAAACACATTCTTTTGGGTTGAACGTAATATGATCAACTTACCATTTGCTGGCATTAAAGGCGATACAAATAGTAAGAACGTTACAGTTCAAGTACCTTGTGTTGAGATGTGGGGAGAAAGTTGCCCAATCTTAGCAGAAGTTAGAACTTGGTTTAAAGATCCAAGTCTTGAAGAAATGGGTCGTAAGTATTGGAAAAAACGTTCATACTTGTTCCAAGGATTTGTAAGAGAGAATCCAATTACAGATGATAAAACGCCAGAAAATCCAATTCGTAGATTTATAATTAGTCCACAGATCTTTAATTTAATTAAAGCGGCCTTATTAGATCCAGAATTAGAAAACTTACCAACAGACTATCAGGGTGGTTTAGACTTTATTATTACTAAAACATCAAAAGGTGGATATGCTGACTATTCAACTTCAAAATGGTCACGTAAAGAATCAGCATTAGAAGCTACTGAACAAGCGGCAATTGATTCAAATGGCTTACACAACTTAAATGATTTTCTTCCTAAGAAACCTAGCGAAGTTGAACTTAAAGTTATGAAAGAGATGTTTGAAGCATCAGTAGATGGACAATCATATGATGCAGAACGTTGGGGTAATTACTATAGACCAAGAGGCGTTCAAATTATTACTACAAACGCAGTAGCGGCAGACACTACAACTACTCCAGCAACACCAGTAGCTGAAGCGGCTCCGACACCTACTCCAGCTACACCAACACCAGTAGCAGAAACACCTGCTCCAGTAGCTGAAGCGGCACCTGTAGAAACTCCTGCAGAACCAACAGCAGAAGTAAAAACAGCGGCGGCCAATGGTGGACAACGTGCTGAGGACATTTTAAAAATGATTCGCAGTCGTCAAGCAACTTAGTAAGCATTAAGTAGATGTTAACGAGGTTAGATGATGTAATCTATCCAAACCGTTGTGAGGTAATAGAAATAGAACCCTCACAACGGTACATCTATTCCATTTTTAAAAATGCTAGTAGTAGTATTAACGAATATGCTCGAGAACAAAAATACCGAATACTTTTCAATGAACAACTAAAACGTATAGACGTTATAGATGTTATACTTAGAGATCCTGAATCCAGACTGATATCAGGAGTCAATACATATGTTGTAAATCTCTTAAAAGAAAACCCAGCACTAGATCGAACGACAATAATATATTTTATTAATGAGTATCTATTCTTAAATAGACATTATAGTACACAACTTTCGTGGTTACTAAATTTATTTAGATACATCGATTCAACAAAAATTAGATTCCGTAGTATGAATAATGTTAGCGAATATACGCCATTAACAATTAATCCACAAGAAACTACAGTATTAACCAGTAACGAGATTACACAGTTAACAACTAATAAGTATAATGAAATGTACTTGAGATTGGACAACAAACTAATGGAATTAATTGATAAAGGTACCTGGGATAAAAGACGTATAATGCAACATCTAATGATATCAGAACCACAGGCGTACTTTGATACCATTGGGAAATGCAATACTATATTAGGCGAAAGTAATGTATTGTCCTAGACTAGATCATTTTGTAAGATTTAATCCAGACGGAACTGTTAGTCGCTGTGGTCATATGATTAACAATCCTACTTTTCAAAGTCTAGAATTGTTGGAAACAAGCGAATGGCTTGAAGAAACAAAAGAAAAATTTAAACGTGATGAATGGCCGAAAGAATGCCAACGCTGTGAACAGACAGAAGAAATTAATCATACCAGCATTAGAATAAATGCTATACATTTTGATAAGGTTCAAAAGATAGACCGATACCTAGCAGTAGGTGGTGTACTAGATAATATATGTAACTCAGCTTGTCAAAGCTGTAACGAGAATCTTAGTACTAAGATTGGTGGACTGCGTACTAAAGACTATCCTATAGTAAACAATACTAGTAGATTCCTAGCATTGCCATTGGAACGTATTGTGCATTTAGACATCAATGGAGGTGAGCCTAGTGCTAGTAAGAACTATAAAAGTATATTACAAAACTTGCCGCCGAATGTAAAAAGTGTTAGGGTTAACACTAACTGTGGATTAATCATTGAAGAGCTTGAAGACTTAGTAGCACAAGGTATTAAGGTTACAGTAACAGCCAGCTTTGACGGAATTGATCGTGTACACGATTATGTACGCTGGCCAATTAAATGGACCAAATATTATAAAAATCTCATGATATACAAATCAATGAATATAGATCTAAATCTATGGACTACTGTGAGTACATTGAATATTAATAATATGATTGATATAGTTAAATTTGCTCGAGATAATGAGATTGATCACAGCTATGGACTACTAGATACTCCATTAGCATTAAATGTTAAATTTAAAAACACGTTAACAGAATCGGCAAAAGAACAATTGCTAGAATATGCTGATATTAAAAATCTAGCCGAACACGTTGCTATAAGTAGCAATAATGAAGAAGACCTTTGGCAGTTTGTTAAACAGCAAGATCAGTTGAGGAGTATTGATTATGAAGATTACTATGGATAACATATATGCTGAAAACGGAATAGCCATAACCGGACATAGTGCTGGTATCGGACTAGCATTATCACAAATATTTGAGGAACAAGGTAATAAGATTGTTGGACTTAGTCGCCGAAACGGATACAATATACGTAGCTTGCCTAAAGTTGCTGATGCTATAGAGAATTGTGATATGTTTATTAATAATGCACAGGTAGGATATGCACAGACTGATTTGCTATTCGAGATGTTTAAGAGATGGAAAGGCAAGCCCAAATATATTATAAATATTTCAACATTAATGACCGGCGCCGACATTGCTCCACTAGAAAAGTGGGACGAGTATCTGATACAAAAGAAAACACTAGAACAAGCACACCATCTATTAGAAAAAAGAGATGAATGGCCAAAGTTATTGCTAGTCAGACCTGGATCAATAAGAACACAGCCTGAAGATCCAACCGATTATCAAGACGTCAATGAGTACGCTCAAGGAACTGTTAAGTGGATAGTAAAGAATATTTAACCAATAGTAAATTTTGTCCGATACCGTGGACTGGATTTATGTATTTCCCAAGTGGAGATGTAATGAACTGCATCCGTAGTCAGCGGGTAATTGGAAATATTAAAGATCAGAGCATACACGAGATACTAGCAGATAACACAGAAACTAAACAGAATATGCTGGACCACAAAGATGGACTAGGTTGTAATTCTTGTTATTCACTTGAAGGGGATAAAAAAGGATTTGACATTATTAGTGATCGTGTGTTCTACCTTAAGGAATTAAAAGCAGTAGACAAAAGCACATATGATCAAGTAGATAACTTTGATCTACGCACTATAGATATACGTTGGAGTAATGTGTGTAATCACGCCTGTGTATATTGCTCACCAGAATATTCAAGCAAGTGGGCTACTGAACTTAACCTAGTAGCTGAAGTACCTAGTCAAGAAAGAATAGCAGAACTTACCAAACTGGTATATGACAATGCACATAAACTTGAACACGTATATATGGCAGGTGGTGAGCCTTTGTTAATGAAAGAGAATCTAGAACTTCTAGATATTCTTTTCGAAAAGAATCCAAATGTAAACATTAGGATAAACACTAATCTAAGTAAAACAGGTACTCGAGTGTTTGAAAAGATATGTAAATTTAAAAATGTGCATTGGACAATTAGCGTTGACGAAATGGAACAAGAGTTTGAATATATACGCTATGGTGGAGTGTGGCAGGACTTTTTAGATAACCTAACAGTAATTATGGAACTTAATCATAAAATAAGTTTTAATATGCTATATCATATCCTAAACTATAAGAGTCTATTTGAAACTATTAATTTCTTTAGATTTTTAGGATTCCATAATAACAGTTTTATTATTGGTGTATTGGAGCGTCCGGATTACCTAAATATTAGGCATTTACCAGATAATGTGTTACAATTAGTTAAGGATAACATAAAAGAATGGTTGGACGAAAAACCTGGTTATTTACTTGAAGATGGACTACAAAATGTGTTACAATATGTTAATGAGCCAATAGAAAAGAACTTGGATAACACATTAAAAAGAATAAAAGAGATGGACACTAGGCGTAATATAGATAGTACCCAAGTGTTTACAGAGTTTTATAAAGACATTAATTAACAATTATTAGAGGAACTAGAGTTATGGCAAAACCATTTGATATTAGTAAGTTTAGAAAATCAATCACTAAAAGCATTGATGGTCTAGGTATTGGATTTAATGATCCAACAGACTGGATATCGACAGGTAATTATACATTAAATTATCTTATCAGTGGAGACTTTAACAAAGGCATACCACTAGGCAAAGTAACAGTGTTTGCTGGCGAATCAGGTGCAGGTAAATCATTTATTTGTTCAGGCAATGTTATTAAACACGCACAAGAACAAGGTATCTATGTTATCCTAGTTGATACAGAAAATGCACTAGATGAAAGCTGGTTAAAAGCACTAGGTGTTGATTGTGATGAACAAAAGTTACTTAAACTTAACATAGCAATGATTGATGATGTTGCTAAAACAGTTTCAGAGTTTATGAAAGAATATAAAACATTACCAGAAGAAGAAAAACCTAAAGTATTATTTGTTATTGATTCGCTTGGTATGTTATTAACTCCAACAGATGTTGATCAGTTCCAAAAAGGTGATATGAAAGGTGATATGGGTCGTAAGCCTAAGGCATTAACATCATTAGTTAGAAATACAGTTAATATGCTAGGTAGTCAGAACGTTGGTATGGTGTGTACTAACCACACTTATGCTTCACAAGATATGTTTGATCCAGATGACAAGATATCAGGCGGTCAAGGCTTTATCTATGCATCAAGTATTGTTGTTGCTATGCGTAAACTTAAACTTAAAGAAGATGAAGATGGTAACAAGGTATCAGAAGTTAAAGGTATTAGAGCGGCCTGTAAGGTAATGAAAACACGTTATGCTAAACCATTTGAATCAGTACAGGTTAAGATTCCATATGAAACTGGTATGAGTCCATACAGTGGTCTTACTAATATGCTTGAAAGTAGACAGATGCTAACAAAAGAAGGTAACAGTCTTGTGTATAAAACAGCAGACGGAGAAATTATTAAAAAGTTTCGTAAAGCCTGGGAAGCCAATGTAGATGGATGCTTAGATGTTGCTATGAAAGAAATAAGTTCTCCAGCTAAGAAGCTAAGTACAGATGATGACTTAAATACTGATCATAATCCAGAAGGGGTACCGGTAACTGATGTCAACATTAAAGAAACTTTTGAAGAGGTGGAAGAATGATAGAACCAGAATTATTAAGTGATATTTGGACGACCTGCAAAGAATATATTCCTGCAAAAGATAGGCAGGCCGCGGCAGATCACGTGATTAGTATTGCTAGTGATAGCGGTATTAGTGATCAAGATATAAAAGCGTTTGGGGGAACTGACGCATTTTTAAAACGTGCAGTAACAGAGTATCTAGGTGATGAAGATGATGAAGCCTATGATGACGATGATTTAATGACGGATTATTAATGTGGTATAGTAAAATCAATGCTAGTCTAGATGCAATTCCTGATTTTATACAACACTATGAAAAGGAATTAGAAGAAGCCAAACGAGAAATTACAGTGTTTGGTAATATAGAAAAGAATCTGGCTAAATTACCAGGACTAACAGAACATCGATTCAATCAGCTACAAGAAATCGAAGCAGTCCTTAATTTACTTAATATACGATTACGTAAAATAAGACGTACATACTTTCAAAAATATCTTGAAGCATATAATAGAGCATTAACATCTCGAGATGCTGAGAAGTATGTAGACGGTGAAGACGAGGTAGTTGATTTTGAATGTATTATCAATGAAATAGCATTATTACGTAACAGATGGCTAGGCATAATGAAAGGACTTGAAAGCAAGAATTTTATGCTTGGGCACGTTACTCGACTAAGAACAGCAGGAATGGAGGACGCATCAATTGGATAGTAAACAAATACCACACGATTCACAACCAACTCTTAATCTATTATGGGGATATGATACATTCCTCGAAAGTTTAACTACTATATGTGATATGGGCTGTGGCACAAGCTCGGACATTACTTGGTGGGCAACGCTAGAAACTAAAGATGAAATACCAGAGCCATATAATTATAAATGCTATGCAGTTGATACTGATAAAGATGCATTAACAAAAATACCTGATCTAGAAAACATAATAAAAATACCAAGAGACTTTACTGAAAAAAGAATACTATCAGTAGATATTGATCTTATGTGGAGTCATGATAGTTTACAGTACAGTCACAATCCATTACAAACTTTAAGTAATTGGCAAACACAGATGAGTCCAGATGGAATGTTATGCTTGGCTGTTCCACAGGCCTGTGGAGTAGTAAACAATACGTATTCTAGTAGGACATATAACAATCAATACTATAATCATACTCCAACAAGTTTAATTTATATGTTAGCTACAGCAGGCTTTGATTGTAAAGACTTTTATCTGCTTAAAAGGGCACAGGATCCATGGATCCATATAGCCTGTTACAAAAGTGAGTATGAACCAATGGATCCACAAACAACAACGTGGTTTGATCTTGCTGATAAAGGAATGTTACACTATAGTGTAGAAGACAGCCTAAACAAGTATGGATATGTTGCCCAAGAAGAATTAGTGATACCGTGGTTAGATAAAGAAAACTATTTTGTCGATTGGGTTATGCCGTCTACAGAGATGCCTGACGTTACAGTAATAGATACCAACAAACCACCACAAAAGCCAATTAAAATGCCAGAAGGCACACTAAAGCAAGGTAACAACAACAAAGGAGTTGTAAAAGGCACTCCGCTTCTAGAACCAACCAAGCTAATGCGTGCACCTAAACAGGTGTATAAGAAGAGATAATGACCCACACAGTAGTATTATGCACAGGAGGGTTTGATCCATTGCATCCTGGCCATATTGATTATCTCAATGAGGCTAGATCACTTGGAGATGTTCTAGCAGTTGGAATTAATAGTGATAGCTGGTTAACTCGCAAAAAAGGAAAAGCATTCCTTCCACAAGATGATCGTGTACGTATCGTAGAAAATCTTAAGACTGTAGACCATTGTATATTATTTAATGATGATGACGATACTGCTATACAGGCTATATATAATGTTAAATTTATGTATCCTGCAAGCCAGATTATATTCGCTAACGGTGGAGATAGATTACCCAACAACACCCCAGAACAAGAAATGTTTAAGAATGACAGTCAGGTTAGATTCGAATTTGGGGCAGGTGGTTCAAAAAGTCGTAGTTCTAGTTGGATATTAGAAAATTGGGCAACAACAGTTAAAATATTATTAACCAACGATACTGGAACTTCAGACTATGCGTTAGATTTTAAATTAAGCACAGAAGATATTGCACGTAAATGGTTACACGAACTTGAAGAATTTATTGAGTACAATGCTTGGGTTGATGATCCAGAACGTTTCTATAACTTTCCTAACAGCAAATATACAGAAAGTTACGTTCGAAAGGAATTAAATAAAACAGTACAGACTATTAACAAATATAGTCCTAATCTAGTAGATACATATGTAGGTAAACCAGACCAAGACAGACTAAACTATCTGCATCATATATTTGAGGAGTATCACGGACTGTATGACCAACAACAGTCAAATAAATTTTTCCGTACTGCTCCTGAAGAAGTAAAGCTAGCATTAAGGAATTTAAATATATTAATACATCGATATGAAAGCCTAGGTGATATACCACGCCTGGTAGGTACTTGGTATGGAAAACCACAACGTAAAGAACTAGCTCAAGATGATTTTAATCAGTTTACCCTAGCAGAAACTTGGGGAACACTGTACATAAACTACTGTGAGGTAGGTAAAACACTTTTTGATCTTTACCACGATAATGATCAATATATTGATCCAATTGCATTTAAACCACTAGCACATTATAGTATGGACTTTACTGTAAGATTTACTGATAAAGATCGCAATTATTATCAAAAGTTAGAAGAGGAAGTATGGAACTATCACGACAAACACATTGACTTTTTTGCACAACAGGGATATTCTCCTCGTAGTCCACGTCTTAGCTTAGGACTAATACCAGTAGCACAGTTAGTAGAACGTGAAAGTCGTAATATGATTATTACCAATATTGGCTTGCATCAACATATCAAGTCAATAAGTATTAGCAAATAAGGATTGCAATGAAATTATATGTAGGTGATGGAAGTACTGAGTTTGCAAATTGGGTCACTGAACTTGAACCAAAAGCTACGCTAGCCACCAATCAAAACATTATTAAATGGGGTGATAGCCGTGTGTTATATACTAGTAACATTGATGTTACCCACATAAACTTTTTAAAGCTAATACTACAAGCTGATGAAGTTTTTCTTTATCCAGACAGCCCAAAAGAGTTATCAGACTTCTGTAGTTTATTTTTAGATAATAAAAAGCCTAAGTTTGACGGACTTAAATTAGTTGATGAGAGGCACACAGTTCCCGGTATTGATAGTCAAATTTGGGCAATGGGCTGTAGCTATACATCGGCAGTAGGAGTTACTGATCAAGAAAGATGGCCTACACAACTAGCAGGAAGATTAAACAAACCAGTAACAGTATTAGCCGCACCCAGAGCTAGTATTAGTTGGGCCGCAGATCAATTATTAAGAAGTAATCTTGTGCAAGGAGACACTGTGTTTTGGATGCTAACTACAGCACACAGAATAGACTATTACTCGGAGCAGGATAAAGCAGTTAAAATTTGGCCTGAGATTGATCCTAGCGAACTTGATCCTAGTGAATATGATCTTATGATGAAAGTAATCACACACAAGTGGATGGTAAGTCAGAGTATCAAGAGTATAGTACAGGTAGTTAATTACTGTAATCTATTAGGAGTCGATCTTTATATTGGGCAGGCAATGCGTAACGATCGAGAAACAGACAAACTATTAATTGACGGATTAAATGATTCACCTAACTTTATAGTTGACTTTTCAATGGAACTGTTTTATGATGCCTTTATGTTAGATCTAGGAACAGATGATCAACACCCTGGGCCCAAAACGCACACTAAAATAGCGGAGGTTTTTTACAAGAATGTTCTTCGAAATAAATAATCTTCCAGACGGTACATTTTCTAACAGCAGTTACCTAATCAGAGACCTTTGGTTAAATCACGATGAAGGATGGACTACTAATGATATTGGTGTAGCTAGAATAATCTTTAAAGGATATGTAGAATCTCAAGAGATAGATATTGAATTTCTTAATCAAATATATCAAGATCCAACACCACGCTACCAAGGAAACTTTCTGGCTGTAATAGTTAAAGCTAACGGCGAGATAGTAATAACACACGATAGGCATAGAGGAACACCTCTATCAATGAAACAGTATCCATTCTCAATAACTAACCTTCCTGGCAAAGATTTAGATCCGGTGTGGGCTGATAGATATATTACAATTACAGAAAATAATGTTATAGACTGTGAACAATTTGACCCGTATGGTGATACTGCAATAACAATCCAGCAACGACCTGAGATAATATCAAGATTAGATTCTGTAATATCAAGTAAAGTTGAACAGTTTGTTAATCATATCCAGCAACCAATTAAAGTATTTTTATCAGGTGGTGTAGATACCTTGTGCTTATTTTCATATCTCAAGAAGTATACAGATAATTTTGAACTTGTTAATTATGAACATATAGACTTTACTTCAACTTATATTAAGAAAAAACATCTAATAGATCAGTATTGGGGATATAAGCAGATACATTTATGGAAAGATCCTACTATCCTATTAACAGGTGCCAACGGTGATGAAAATCTTATGCGTAGTCCTTCTACAACAACACTATTACTAATGCACTATGGACACGATATATTTGAACTGTTAGGGCCAGAAAATTATCATTATGAATATCTTACTGCTGAAAAGTTACACGCTACATACAAGGACATAAGAAGTAACGTTGACAATCAAGAACTAGTTAAAGACTATCAGGCATTATGCGATCAAATACTAAACATTAATTTGAATGACCACCAACATTGGCATTTTGATAATACCCTAACTTGGACTCCATTTAAAGATCTAGAACTTTGTAAGATAATGTTAAGTATGACTGAAAAAGATTTATTAGATCAGATAATGAATGCTGGTATTAGTAAAGAATTAATAGAAATAAATGATCCAACGCTACTAGAAGGTCTGAGTAATCAAAAAAATCGTAACACACAAGAAAATCTTCAAGATATCTATTCTAGGTATCTGTAACTTTAACTGTAGTTAGTTCTATCGTTTGTTTAACAACACCGTCTACAGAGATAGTAGTTTCGGCCATACAGATTCTAGATTTTAGTTTTAGTATCTTAGACTCAAGAGTAACAGTATCACCTACATATACAGCATCGTTATATTTTACATTCATTTTTGCCAACGCCCAATAAGGTTCGGGGTTACGTGATATCATTGCAGTAACTAGTATACCTGGTGCAACAGGTTTTCCGTAACTAGTATCTTCACTATGAATTGGATTGTCATCGCCTATAACATCACAATACTTTTTAACTAGCTCAGGAGTAATTGTTATCTTCATTTATTCTCCACTGATTAATTGATCCAACGCTGGGTTAAACGGGGTTTCTCTTGATCTATTAGTAAATTGATTGATGTAATATTTTAATGTTTGGCTAGACCCTGATTCAGGTTCGCTACCATACAATTCCCAAGTTTTTAACAACCCTGCTTGTTCGTATTCTTTCTGGCTACCTAACACTT